>ENA-OQDE01000038-OQDE01000038.1-human-gut-metagenome-genome-assembly--contig:-NODE-38-length-73084-cov-6.618666_pt1 | contig 73084 bp, 72 predicted proteins | sample MGYA00242768_ERZ504595 | MGnify/ENA primary metagenome ERZ504595 (study PRJEB26092, sample SAMD00036307) | human gut metagenome | host: Homo sapiens | study: EMG produced TPA metagenomics assembly of...
TAAAATAAAAAAGGCTATCTTCCCAGACAGCCAATCTTTTGTTAACCTTAAATCTAATACTATGAAAAACACAGTGCAAATATACGAATTTCTGAGATGGGTCCAAATTCTTAGAAAGAAAAAAAGCTTGTTATAACATGGTTTAGCAAATGAACTTTTTTCTTAACAAATAGCAGATTGAAAGAGTGGAATTGGTTGCTTTTTTGTTCAACGGAAATAAAACATGCTTGTTGCGGCAATAACTCATTGTATTATTCTTAATTCGATTATTTCCATTATCTTTGCACTCCCAAAATGCTTGTTGATATGCAGTTGTTAAAAGCATAATGGATATTATAGGCAGATTGTTTCCAGATAAAAATAGATTAGAATATATGTTGTCTCATGGTATTTATTCAGTAATTTTGCTGATTTTTTCAAATGTCTTTATGACGTTTGCTTGGTATGGTCATTTAAAAATGCGACAAGAGTTCAGTTGGTTTGCAGCCCTTCCGTTGATTGGTGTGATTGCATTTAGTTGGGCAATTGCTTTTTTTGAATATTGTCTTCAGGTTCCTGCCAATCGTCTTGGGTTTAAAGATAGTGGAGGACCGTTTGATATTATGCAACTCAAGGTGATTCAAGAAGTCATCACATTGGCTGTATTTACATTATTTTCTGTTTGGGCATTTAAAACAGAACTGAAGTGGAACCATTTAGCGGCTTTTCTCTGTTTGGTCCTTGCCGTTTATTTTGTCTTTAAGAAGTAATGAGTTTTGGTTAATAATTGCTGAATCCTTTTTGATAAGCAAAGTGTCTTGTTTGGGCAATGAATCTTGTTCAGATACTTTGCTGATTCTAGGAAACAAGATGGAATCCTGTCGGGTTGGTACGTAACTTTGATAGATTTTCCAACCTTTGGCACGATTACGATTACGTCGGATGGCACGTCCTCGTTTGGTTAAAGATTCATACAGGAATTTGTCGGTATCCACTCCTCCTATTAATGGGTTATTACTGGGAGTTACCGTTTGATCCATGCCGGCAGGTAATATTACATAGCCGTTTTGCAAACCGGGAATCAGTTTGATATTTAGTTTCCATGATATTGTCAGAGAGTCTTTTCTTTTCAAGAAAATGGGATCATTAACCGGATCTTCATGCCATGTGGTGTAAGGAGTGTAGGGAGTAAGACGCACAAAGTTAGGGCGTACCCATTTGGTTGTGTCGCCGAAGTTTTTAGGCAAGTCTTTCAGAAACTTCATCCACGGTTTGTCTTCGGACATGATTGGAGTACCTTTTATATTGTCTTTGTCCGATTGAAAGTCGAAATGGATAGACTTTACGGCTTCTGTGTTGATTTTTAGTTCTCCATCTCCATTCAATAGCTCCTGTAAACGAATCGAGTCCTGTTTGTTCCATTGTGCTTGTGCTGTCAGTATACTGATAGTGCAGAATAATATGCTAAAATTTACCCTTTGGGTCATTCGTTTTTTCTTTATGGTTATAATTGGTAACAAAAGTAATCTGGAGTGAGTTTAATGCTGGTTAAATTTGAGTTATTAATTGTTTATAATGTGAATACTTTAAATTTTATTTGGTTAATAAAAGGATTCGTTTACACCTCTTTTGTTGTCATGGAGCACATTTCATATAGACATTTAGATAGTTACTTCAATATTTGGTAATCAAGTTTTGTATTTTATTTCCAGATATAGTGACAGGGTTCATATTCATGGTATGTATTTCAATTGATGTCAGTACATTGGTCAGATAGGCGATATAGGTCTATATGGATTTATGGGGTCCATTCTGTCTGTGTGATTTATTTTCGGTATAGAATAAAAATAGCCCGTTAATTTTTAATAACGGGCTAAATTAGTGAAAATGATAATATTTATTTGGAGGAGAGTTGTGCATGCATGGAAGCAGCTGCTTTACGTCCGTCACCCATTGCAAGGATAACTGTAGCTCCACCACGCACAATATCGCCACCGGCATAAATAGTCGGGATTGACGATTGCATATTTTCATTTACGGCAATTGTTCCTTTGCGTCCCAATTCCAATCCCGGGATGGAACTGGGAACAATCGGGTTAGGGGAGACGCCTACGCTGACTATCGCCATATCAATGTCAATGGTTTCTGTTGCTCCTGGAATAGCTATCGGACTGCGACGGCCGGAAGCATCTGGTTCGCCTAATTCCATTTTCTGTAAAACGACTTGTTTCACACGCCCCTTTTCATCGGCAATATATTCTATGGGGTTATGCAGAGTCAGGAATTCCACACCTTCTTCTTTAGCATGTTTCACTTCCTCCAGGCGGGCAGGCATTTCTTCTTCCGAACGGCGGTAAATAATCATTGCGCGTTCTGCTCCCAAGCGGCGTGCTGTGCGGACAGAGTCCATAGCTGTGTTACCACCGCCGATTACTGCTACACGTTTGCCGAATGTTACAGGAGTATCTGAATCCTCACTGGCTGCATCCATTAGATTTACACGAGTCAGATATTCATTGGAAGACATGATATTGATAGAATTTTCACCCGGGATATTCATGAAGTTGGGAAGCCCGGCACCTGATGCTACAAATATACCTTTGAAATCTTCTGCTTCCAAGTCTTCCACACTGATTGTCTTTCCTACGATGCAGTCCTTCATGAATTTGACACCCATCTTGGATAAATTGTCAATTTCTACATCTACGATTTTATTGGGTAGGCGGAATTCGGGAATCCCATATTTTAATACACCCCCTATTTCATGTAAAGCTTCGAATACAGTGACATCGTATCCCTGTTTAGCCATATCTCCAGCAAATGAGAGTCCGGCGGGACCTGAACCGATAACTGCCACTTTTATGTTGTTCTTTTCCGCTACTTCCGGTACGGATATTTGACCGCTTTCACGTTCGTAATCAGCAGCAAAACGTTCCAAATAGCCTATGGCAACGGCTTCGTGTCCGGCTTTCAGATGAGTGCATTGTGATTCACACTGTTTTTCTTGAGGACATACACGCCCGCAGACAGCAGGTAATGCACTGGTTGCTTTTAAGGTTTTGGCAGCTTCAAGGAATTCACCGCGTTCTATATTTTTGATGAATTTCGGGATATTGATTCCTACGGGGCATCCGTTCATACAAGTAGGGTTGGGGCAGTCCAAACAACGTTTTGCTTCCGTTACAGCTTGCTCTTCATTCAAACCTAGATTGACTTCTTCCTTACGGCTATGTGAACGGTATTCTGCATCCAGTTCGTTCATTTTTACACGGGGGATAGCCATTCGTTCTTTAGGCTTCATGGCTTTACGTAAGCTTGCACGCCATTCGGCATCCCGGCCGTCCAGTTCTTTAGTCGCTTCACAAGTCGTCGGCTTTTCGGTGTCTAGTTTGTGAATTTCTTCTTTTTCTATATCTTTGAAAGCTCCCATGCGTTTCAACATTTCGTCAAAATCTACTTGATGGCCGTCGAATTCCGGGCCGTCAACACAAACAAAACGTGTTTTGCCTCCTACAGTGATACGGCAGGCACCACACATACCGGTTCCATCCACCATAATGGTGTTCAGAGAAACGTCTGTGGGAATTTCATATTTTTTAGTCAGCAGGCAAACGAATTTCATCATGATGGCAGGACCGATGGCGAAACATTTGTTTACCGTTTCACGTTTGATTACTTCCTCCACGCCTTCAGTCACTAATCCTTTGCGCCCGTATGAGCCGTCGTCTGTCATAATGATTACTTCATCAGAGCTTTCACGCATTTCTTTCTCAAGGATAATTAATTCTTTGGTACGTCCGGCCAATACGGTAATTACGCGGTTGCCGGCAGCTTTCAAAGCCTGTACGATAGGAAGCATCGGAGCAACGCCTACTCCTCCTCCGGCACAGACTACAGTTCCGAAATTTTCAATGTGGGTGGCTTTACCCAGCGGACCAACAACATCTGTAATATAATCTCCTTCGTTCAATTCACAAAGTCGTGTAGAAGAAAGACCAACTTCCTGTACTACCAGTGTGATGGTACCTTTTACGGGATCGGCACCGGCGATAGTAAGTGGCATACGTTCTCCTTTTTCACCGACACGGACAATTACGAAATGTCCGGCCTTACGTGACTTGGCAATCAGAGGTGCCTCTATGACCAATTTAAAGACCTTTTCCGAGAAATGTTCTTTTGAAATAATCTTATTCATTTTGCTATACTATAAGTTCGTTGTTTTTCTGAGTTGATTGTCAAATTGATAATTTATGCAAAGGTAGGATTATATTTTTTAAAGACAAAAGAAAAGCCGCCCTTTTGTGAGGGGCGGCTGATCCTATCATGATAAATCCGTTTTTGATTTTGTTGCAGTTTGTTCTTGATGTGAAAAAGAGATTATTTCTTTGTTCTGATTTTATATCCTATCATTCCATAATATAGGATGAAAAGGAAACAGGGAACACAGATCCAGTAGGAGGTCTGGAAGCTAGTTGCATCTTGAACCACACCGCGCACCCATGGCATAACCGCTCCACCGGCAATAGCCATGGTTAGCAATGAAGAGCCGGCTTTGGTGAATTTGCCGAGATCCGCCATTGCGAGAGGCCATAATGCGGGCCACATTAATGAGCATCCTAATGCCATAAAGAATATGCAATAGATTGAAATTTCAGCCGGCATGGTTGCTACTAATGCAGAACCAATGATGGCTATGATGGCACATATTTTCATTGCGGTAGCCTGGCTCAGATATTTAGGGATTAAGGTTGCGCCGCAAATGTATCCTACTACCATACCGATGGAAGGGATAAATCCGTAATTGTCACCCGGCAGCTCCAATGCTTTGGCATATCCGGTTGCAGTTGCCAAGGCTATGGTTTCCACACCTACATAAAGGAAAAGAGCAAGTACTCCTAATAGCAAGTGAGGAAATTGCATGATGGAAGTTTTACCTTCTGCATACGGACAGGCAACCGCTTCTTCCGCATCTGTGGCGGCATCCTCTCCGGCAGCTTTTACTTCAGGCAGTGGAGCCATTAAGGCGATAATGCCTAATACAACGAAAATACCGACAATAATACCAAATGGCTGGAACAAATCTTCCATTTTTATTTGGTCTATGGTTTTGCCGATTACTAAGGTAATAAAAAGAGTAGTGGCAGGCCAAGCCAGTTTGTTGCAAATACCCATGATGGAAATACGTTTTGCGGCAGACTCTATAGGGCCAAGAATAGTTACATATGGATTTACTGACGCTTGGAGTACTGCATTGGCGGCACCACAGATGAATGAGGCGAAAAGAAACCATACAATAGATTCTGTTGCGGCTGCTTGGATGAATAATCCGAAAGCGATCGCGAAAATGATGAATGAAAGAGCCATTGTTTTTTTGTAACCGATGGCTTCAATGCATTTGGTGGCCGGTATACCAAAAATTAGGAATGGAACAAACGTGGCGGCAAGCAGGAGATTGGATTCTGAAGCCGACATTTCCATTGACCGTTCTAATACCGGCATTAGGAAAGAGTTAATGCCCAATGCAAAACCAATTGCAAAAAACATCATGCCTACAAAGGCAAGAGGTACCATGAAATTTTTCTGTGAAGTATTCATAATAATAGGTTAAATGGTTAGTAATCAGGTTGAAATAATAAAAAAGAATGTCATTCTGCATACAAGACAGAATCTGTCGGGAAAGATCGGATTCTGAATAATACTCAGAATGACATTCAATATATGTAATTAGCTGTTATTAGTCAATCATCTCGAATCCGCAATAAGGAACTAATGCTTTAGGGATACGGATACCTTCCGGAGTCTGATTATTTTCTAATAAGGCTGCAACAATACGCGGCAAAGCCAGTGCGGAACCGTTCAAAGTATGGCATAATTCTGTTTTCTTTTCGGCAGAACGGTAACGGCATTTCAGGCGATTAGCCTGATACGTATCGAAATTGGATACAGAACTTACTTCCAGCCAACGCTGTTGTGCTTCCGAATACACCTCAAAGTCAAAGCAAAGTGCAGCTGTAAAACTCATATCACCACCGCAAAGGCGGAGAATGCGATAGGGGAGTTCTAATTTCTTCAACAGGCCTTCTACATGGTCCAACATTTCCTGATGTGACTGTTTGGAATGTTCGGGTTTGTCAATGCGTACCAGTTCTACTTTTGAGAATTCGTGCAAACGGTTCAACCCACGTACGTCTTTGCCGTAAGATCCGGCTTCACGACGGAAACATTGAGTATATGCGCAATTCTTGATAGGCAATTGTTTTTCGTCCAAAATCACGTCACGATAGATATTGGTTACAGGAACTTCTGCGGTTGGAATCAAGTACAAATCATCTACTTCACAATGATACATTTGTCCTTCTTTGTCGGGAAGTTGTCCTGTTCCGTAGCCCGATGCGGTGTTTACTACCGTCGGTGGCATGATTTCTTCGTAACCGGAAGCGCGGGCTTCATCCAGGAAGAAATTGATTAATGCGCGTTGAAGACGTGCCCCTTTACCTTTATATACAGGAAAACCTGCCCCTGTGATTTTCACGCCCAGGTCAAAATCTATCAAGTCGTATTTTTTGGCAAGTTCCCAATGGGGAAGCGCATTCTTGGGGAGTTCGGTTTCCATACCGCCCATTTTTTCCACCACATTGTCTTCAGCGCTTACACCTTCGGGCACACTGTCATAAGGAACATTGGGAATGGTGTAAAGCAGGTTGGTCATGTCTTCCTGTGCTTTGTCCATTTCTGCTTGTAAAGCTTTGCTGGTTTCTTTGATTTCGGCTACACGTGCTTTAGCTGTTTCAGCATCTTCTTTCTTCCCTTCTTTCATCAGTTGCCCGATAGATTTGGAGAGCGAGTTCACTTCTGCCAGGTTTTTATCTAATTGATTCTGCGTGCTACGTCTTTTGTCATTGAATGCAAGCACTTGTTCTATCGTTGCTTTTGCATCTTTAAAATGCTTCTTTTCCAGTCCGCGGATTACCTCTTCCGTATTCTCTGTAATTTGTTTAATGGTAAGCATATCTTTTCAGTCTTTTTGATATTTCTTGAATTAATGGACAAAGATAGATAAAAAAATGGTAAGGTGTATGAGTTATTCGTTACTTTTGCATCCGGATTAGAAAATGAAAAGTAAGAAAGATGAATTATCTTGAGATAGCGGGCACTTTAATCGGTCTGCTTTATTTATGGTTTGAATATAGGGCGAGCATTTGGTTGTGGCCGGTCAGTGTCATTATGCCTGCCATTTATATAGTTGTTTATTATCAAGTAGGTCTGTATGCCGATTCTGTTATCAGTATCTATTATTTGTTGGCTGGAATTTATGGTTGGTGGATGTGGTTGCGCCATACGCCGGATAAAGGGGAGAAGCCTGTTTCCGGCACACCGTCTAAGCTGCTGTTGCCTATGTTTGTTGTGCTGCTTGTGGTGTTTGTGCTGATAGGGATTATTCTCGAAACTTGTACAGATAGTACGGTGCCTGGTGGGATAGTTTTACAACAGCACTTAGTATTATTGCCATGTGGATGCTTGCACATAAATATGTGGAACAATGGTTGGCATGGCTGGTTGTTGATGCTGTTTCTTGTGGTATCTATATTTACAAAGATTTATATTTCACTTCTTTTTTGTATGGACTTTATGCGGTAATCGCTTGTTTCGGTTATTTGAAGTGGAAACAATTAATGAATTTATCTTATGAAAGAGTATAAATTACCGATAGGATGTGACGTGCCGGAAACAATTATTCTGGCTGATGGTGATTTCCCTTCCCATCCGTTGGCACTGGAGTGGTTGAGGCAGTGTCCTTATGTGGTTTGTTGTGACGGGGCAGCAAATACTTATATTCGTTCAGGTAGAATGCCGGAAGCCATTGTTGGCGATGGCGATTCTTTATTGCCGGATATTAAAGAGCGATATGCTTCGTTGATTCATAGTGAGGCAGAGCAGGAAACAAATGATTTGAGTAAGGCATTTCGCTTCTGCCTGTCACAGGAGAGGAAGCGTATTACTATCATGGGGGCTACAGGAAAAAGAGAAGATCATACAATAGGGAATGTCAGCTTGCTGGCGGATTATATGGAGCAGGCGGAGGTTAGTATGATGACTGATTATGGTATCTTTGTTCCCATAAGGGAGGACAGTATGTTTGAATCTTATATCGGTCAGCAGATTTCTGTTTTTAATATGAATAGTACGGCTTTATCTGCCGAAGGGTTGGCTTATCCTTTGTCTGTATTTACCAATTGGTGGCAAGGGACTTTGAATGAGGCATTGGCCAGGCATTTTATAATCCGGACTGAAGGTAAGGTCTTAGTGTTCAGGGTATTCTAAAAGAAAAGACTCTTCAAGGAATGAAGAGTCTTTCAATTTTTTTTATTTTGTAACTGATTATGCTTCTACAGCCGGAACAACAGAAACAGATCTTCTGTCATTGCGACCTACTTTGAAACATACTGTACCATCTACTAAAGCGAAAAGAGTATGGTCACGTCCCATACCGATGTTTTCACCCGGATGGAATTCTGTACCTCTCTGACGAACAATGATGTTACCTGCTTTACAAGCCTGTCCACCAAATATCTTAACGCCTAATCTCTTACTTGCTGATTCACGGCCGTTCTTAGAACTACCTACACCTTTTTTATGTGCCATTTCTTCTTAAATTTTAAATGATTAAGCAATAACTTGTTTAATAGTTAACTCTGTAAACTGCTGGCGGTGACCGTTCAGTTTTCTATAACCTTTTCTTCTCTTTTTGTGGAATACAAGTACTTTGTCGCCTTTTACCAGCGGAGATACTACTTCACAAACTACCTTGGCACCTTCTACAGTAGGAGCACCTACAGTTACTGTTCCATTGTTGTCTACCAACAATACTTTTTCAAATTCAACAGTTGCGCCGTTTTCTGCGTTCTGAATGTGGTGTACAAACAGTTTTTTGCCTTCTTCAGCTTTGAACTGCTGACCGTTAATTTCTACAATTACGTACATCTTTTTATAATATTAAACGGTTTTCTCCGTAAGGTGGAATGCATCACTGCCTTCACTTTTCTACCTCATCGGACTAAATCGGGCACAAAATTACTATATTTATTTATATCTGCAAAGAAAAACCATCTTCTTTTTTCTTGTACTCAATTTTTTTATTCATATTGCATTTTGTGGATGCGCGATTGTATAAATAAGGTTTGTGTGATTGTACTTTTATTTACCCCATTGTATAATATAGCTATCAATACAATGATGCCTATAATGATAGAACAGACTAGCAACAGTCCCAAAAAGCAATACCAAAACATGATTATTGTACGGCAGAAGCTTTTCCACCAGGAAAGTCCGAACAGTTGGCGGTAATCCCAGACAAATAATATAAAGATTGCTTTGTAACTTAAATCAAAAATATCATTCAAATGTGCTGTTCCGGTAAATGGCAGGATCAGTAAAGAAATCCATAAGATTTGGCAGGCTATATAAACTTGTGCAAAAAAGTTTTCCGTCAGATTTAGTCTACGTCCGATAGAGGTCCGGCAGAAGCTTAACCGGGTGCTTATTGTAAAAAGAGGGAGCAGAGCAAGGATGCTGAAGGCTTTGTTGCCATGTATCCAACTTTTCATCAGGTTACCGACTGCAGAGAGAAAGCTATTTTCTGTGAAATAATTGTTAGTCATTTCGTTAAAGACATTTTTCATTTCACTTCCGGCTTCGCTCAAATCATTCCAGATATCTTGATCTTCATAGGGATTATCTTGTTGGGCCATGTTTGCCAATATGTTTTTTCTTATTTCCGATATGGTTGAGTCTTGTTTGTTGGCTTCTCTTCCTAAAGTGGCCATCCGTAAGCTATCTTGTCTTGCCAAAGTCGTACCAATTTCTTTCATCAGACCTCTCCAGTCATCAATCTCGCCGTTTTTTGCTTTTATTTTTTGTTTAAGCTCCTTTTTTATTTGTTTGCTTATTTCTTTTTTTAGCTCATTGGGGTCTTGATTGCTGGATTTTGCATCGATTTGTGCTTGTATTGATTCTGATAAACTGTGAGTTTGGGCCCACTGTGCACTGTCTGCATAAGTAATACTTTGTCCTAGATAATATTTGGTACAACTGTCTGATGTCTGTTCCTGTTGGTACTTGATGTCGTCCATCAGGCTGGCGATAGTAGGCTCTTCTTCCATTTCCTTTTCCGATAGTTTTATCGCTGCCGGGTCAATGAGTTGTACGCCCATGATGTATAGAGCAGCCAGAACGAACAAGGTTTGAAATGGTTTATAGTAATGTACACGTTTTCCCTTCAGATAATCCCGTATCATGTATCCTGGTCGGTAGAGTAGTTCTATCAGGTTACGGCTGAAACCATGGTCTATGTTAAAGAACCCACTTAAAATATTCTGAAAGGCATTTCGTATGGTAAAACGTGGCGTGTGGCGGTTTTGTCCGCAATGGGGACAATAATTTCCTTGAAACGTGTTTCCGCAGTTCTTACAGACGCAACATGTCGGATTCTCTTTTATTTCATGTTTCCCTCTTATTTGTTTTTGATGGAGCAGTTTGTAGAAGGCTACTATTTTTGGGGGAAAGCAGGAAGAATAAAAGAACTTTCCGGAAAATGTTTGTCTGGTTCGTAAGGGGTGAATTTATGAATTAATGGAAGTAACGAAAGATTGTCTAGTATTTGCCGATGTGGGTAGACCATCAGTTCTTCACGGGTTGTCATGCCATTGAGCACACCTACGAAGTCTACTTTGGCTGCTTGGGCGGTTTCTGCGTCCACTGTGCTGTCACCGATGTAGAGTGTTTCGCTTTTCCGGCGATGCAGCCGGCGTAGTGCTTTTTTTATACCTTGGGGATCTGGCTTGGCTTGCTTTACATCCTCTCCTCCGATAATAATGTCAAAAAATCTTTCGGAAAATGTTGGTCTACCATTCGCGGATACGAAAACGGAATTTAGTGGAAATGATACCTATTTGGGCACCTTGGCTTTTCAGTGTTTTCAGCACGGTAACCGTTTCAGGAAAAAGAAAGTGTTGACAGTCATGTATGTATCTGCTTCCTTTACATATTCTTTTTTATATTCGGCTAATGTTTCGGGAGTAGTGATTCCGCTCAAAATACTGAATGAATCTTCCAGTGTTTTTCCAATGGTGCGTTTTATGGCTTCATCACTGATGCCCGTATGCCCATGGCGTTCCAGTACATTACGAAAGCAGATAACGATGCCGCGTGAAGAATCGGCTAGTGTGTAATCAAAATCAAAAAGGTATGTTGTGTATTTCATTCTTTCAAATTAAATTCATTTTAGTGTAATGAATATATTGTTCGCAAGGATTTTGTCAAGGACGGCCTCCACTTAACCAGTGTTTACGGTAATAATCTTCATTCAGGCTGCTGATTATGACTCCCCGGCTGGTACTGGCATGGATGAACTTATTATTTTTCAAATAAATACCTACATGACTGGCAATCCGTTTTTTTCTGCCGTTATGGAAGAATACCAAATCTCCTTCGCGCAAGTTTCTCTTACTTACTTTATGGCAATCTTGGGTACGTTGGTCATCCGAGTTACGTTTCAATTTTTTGTGGTATACCTTTTTATATAAATGTGAAGTCAGTCCGGAACAGTCCACTCCCCGTTTGCTGTTACCACCGCCACGGTAGGGGACTCCCAGCCATGCTGCTGATTCTACGTACAGTTGGTGATTGTCTTTCATGTCAATATCCATATTCAGACGGATGGAGGCACGCGCCAGTTCTTTGTAGTTATAACGTGGGGCAGAGGTACCGCATGAAACCAACAACATGGCCAGTGTACCTAATACCAGCAAATGGGATAGTAGTTTTTTCATTCTGTTACATTAAAATAGTCCTCTAATTCCTTTTCGGCGGAATTCCCTTTATTGTCAATATCTCGGATAATCTTTCCGTTTTCCAACAGAGCGATGCGTGGGCATATATCTACTGTGTGGTTCAGATTATGGCTGGATACCAGTATGGTGGCTCCGGTTTCTTCATTATAAGCTTTCAGTAAATGCTTGATAATGGACTGCGAACTAGGGTCCAGAAAGTTGAACGGTTCATCTAGAACCAGTACCTGCGGTTGGTGCAGCATAGCCGAAATGATACCTATTTTCTGTTTGTTGCCTGCCGAATAGTTACGAATCAGTTTTTTTTGTCCGATGACTTCGCCATTCATAAAACGTTCAAACCTAGCGACACGTTTATCTACTTCTTCTTTTGTTAGTCCGTACATTTTTCCTACAAAGTAGAAATATTCTTCGGGGGTAAGATAATCTATCAGGAAACCTTCGTCAATGAAAGCTCCCGTTATATTTTTCCATTCCTCACTCCGGCTCACATCGATGTTTCCGATATGTACACTGCCTCCGTCGGCTTTCAGCAAGTCCAGCATCAGGCGGAACAGGGTCGTTTTTCCTGCTCCGTTATTGCCCACCAGTCCCAACATGTTACCGCTTTGAATGGAGTAATTTTCTATGTCTACAGCCACTTTTGGGCCAAGTTCTTTTGTAATTGGTTTATTATGATATTCATACGCAATTCGTTTTAACGTGAGTCACGGAAGCCTTCCATATTCTCATAACGGCGCTTCATGAAACGGTTATAGATATTTTTTATCCAAATATTGTGGGTTGCAATCAGTAACAACCTATAATCATCATGATGATGCAGGCTGTATCCTGTTCAAAGAAAGCTGTCAGAGCTTTGTTGATAATCAAGGGCAGGAAAAAAGCACATGAGATGATAATGGTCTGGAATAAGGAACTTCCCCGATGCTTCGCATGACATTGGCGTTTAACGGGAGTGTCTTTTTATTGTACACAGCCAGTTGCAGCATCATGCGAATACGAATCCTGCTGTAAACAGCATATAGGATAGAGCCATGAGGAAGGGTATCTTGCCCTTAGCTACAGGGATCATCATAATCAGGAAAGGGATGAACACGATGATGCAGTTCAGGTAATACTTGGCACGAAGCAAGTTATAGATAGATTCCTTACGGCTCATAAGACCATCCAGATAGTTGCCCTCAAAAGACATCACTTGCCCCAGGGTCATGATACTTAAAATGGCAAAATTGTATATGCAGATAAAATTTATCATTCCTGTTCCGTCATACACATCCGTGAAGGCAATCAGTGCCGAAAAAGCCAGCATGATGATAAATCCCATGCGGAATTGTGTCTTTACGGTTTTGTTACGGAAACACAGTTTTAGTTCCAGACGTAGATATTCACCTACGTCACCATAGCGGTCCAGGAATTTATATTCGGATACATGCTTCATCTTGGTGTCTTCCACTTTGGCTATTTCATTATAGATGAAGTGCAGCTGTAGCTTGCGATTTACTAGCAGAAGTAACAGAATGGCTGCTATGACACCTAGAAAGGCGAGTATGTTTCCTTCTATAAATCCTTCTCCCAAATTCATCATGAACGTGGAAACCGGGTTTCTTCGGGAATAAATTCAGCTCCCGCTAATAATCCGTATACTCCGATCGGAGAAGTATATAAAGCAGTTTCTCATTCAGTAAAGTTTTGCATATCAAATACCAATAACTGTTCATAACCATCAGAAGCCAAATGCCGCACAGATAGCATAGGATGCCCGTGAGTCCGTAGAAACGGATAATCGTAAGCAGAGCAAAAGGTATGATCAGGAAAAACCAGAAGAAATTGTAACTGCTGATTCCGGATTGTAGTAACAGGGTATCCACCAGCTTATTCTTTTTTACCGGCATAAGCAGATAGGGCTTGATCTCTTGCGACATGGCCGGTTGGAGCATGAAGCGTAACAGGAAATCAAGTATCAGAAGATAAATCAATCCTTGGTTCATAATATGGTAAGGTTCCATGCTGGGAAAGATATCTTCAAAAGCAAAGGACAGCATGACCCCGATAAAGATGAGGTATGCTGCCCAAAAAGCGACCATAAAGTAAATTAAAAACTTGGCGAAGCGGTTCCTGTCAAATGCAGGATTCCGCTTGGCCGCAAGTTTTTGATTCTGTCTTATAATAGATAGAAGCATAGGCTTGGATTATTTTGTTTCTTCCGAGGTCATGCTTACTTCTACACGGTTATTCTGTTCCAACAAGGCTTTGGTAAATTCTTGCAGATCTTTAGCGGTAATGCTGTTTACGGTATTTGTGTAGCCGGTGTTCATATCTGTTCCTTCCCAGAAATATTCACCCAGTATATTTACCCAATAACTGTTTTCTTTGGCATTTTCCTTGTATTTCTTCAGCATGAATTCTTTTACCTTGTTCAAATTTTCGGCAGACGGTCCTTGGTCGACAAACTGATTCAGTTCATTCAAAATGATATCCGTCATTTTGGCACGTTTGGCAGGATCGGTATCGAAATAGATTTGCAGAACCGCTTTCTCTTTTGGATATTTGGTCAGACTGCCGAATGCGCTTACTCCGTACGTACCGCCTTCTTTTTCACGCACACTTTCGGTATACATGATATTCAGTATCTGTGAAAGCATACTCATCATGATTTGGTTTTTCAGAGTATATGCACATTTACCATTGTTGATAACCAGTACAGAGGCTTTGGGCGTTTCCAGTTTTTTGCTGAAAATGTTCTTATAGTCGCCTTGGCGCATATCAATGTGATTGTCACGGAAGGTTTCCTTGCGGTTGACAGAAGGCAAAGCTCCCAGATAAGTTGCAATCAACGGCTCTACTTCTTCCGGTTTGATGTTTCCTACAAAGATGAAAGTAAAGTCGCTGGCGTCTTTGAAACGGTCTTTGTACATCTCCATAACTTTGGTATAGTCAATCTTGTCCACCATATCGGCTTTCATACGGATAGTACGCGGATGTCCCATATAGAGGGCTTTTTGCAACGTATCCTGTAAGGCAGTCATGGGGTTGGCCTCTTGATTTGCCAAAGATGCTTGCAGACGGTTCTTGAATGAAGTGAATGCATCATTGTCCATTCGTGGAGCCGTGAATGACAAATAGACTAATTGCATCAAGGTCTCAAAATCTTTGGGTGAGCAGCTTCCGCTCAGCCCCTCTGTATTGCCACCGACAGAAGCACTTACACTCGCTTTTTTACCTGCCAATACTTTCTCCAGATCAACATTGCTGAAGTTACCCAAACCGCCGATACTTGCCACATCATTCATGACATTGATATTGATAATTTCATCATTCGGGAACAAGGAACTGCCACCCGGACTGAAAGCTCTCATTCTGATTTCATCCGCTTTGAAATCGGTCGACTTTAAGATAACGCGTACTCCATTGGATAGAGTCAGGATAGTAGAACCGAACGGACCATTTTCCTGTTTTGTAATCTTTCCACCTTGGGGCTTTTCAGAAATCAAAGGTTCATCAGAAACTTTGTCTTCATAAGCAGTCAGTGTTTCAGCTTTTACCTTATTGACAGCAGCCAAAATTTCTTCCTTGGATGGAACTTTCAATCCTTCCTTTTCTGGGAAGAATACATTTACTACCAGATTGCTGTCGGTAACCAAGGCCGGGATCAGACTGTTTACCATTTCCACAGACAGGTTGGGGACGATCTGATTCATAATGGCATATTCATTTTCAATACCTGGAATCGGTTCGTTGTCAATGAAGTGGCGTACATATTCATCCACGTATGCACCGTTTTTCACTTTATTGCGTTCGTTGTATGCAGATTCCAGCATACGCAGATAATCCGCTTTGGCGCGGGCATATTCGGACGCGGTGAAACCAAATTTATGGACCCGTTCAATTTCGCGTACAATGGCGGTTATTGCACTGTCAATTCCATCTTCCTTGCTTGCTACTATTCCTGTAAAGGCATCTTTTGTTTTGGAAATCAGGAATTCTTGGTCGCTGACTTGAGCGAAGATGAAAGGAGGATTGGCTGTTTGGGTCAGTTCGTTCAGACGGGCGTTCAACATATTTTCTATCATGGATTTCATGTAGTTCACTACCAGATAATCCATGTTTCCCTTTTGTTCATTAGGAATAGCTTCATGTTTGTAGCATAAATAAGCTACTGGGTTTGCCTGTTCTTTATCTGTTTCTATTGCTACAATAGTTTCCTTATTGTCGGGAACTTGGAAGTATTCTCGTTCTGCCGGGTTGTCTGGCATTTTAATAGGAGAGAATATCTTCTTAATCTTTGCCTCAATCTTGTCTACATCTATATCGCCTACTACGACAATACCCTGTTGGTCCGGACGATACCATTTTTCATAATAATCGCGTAATGCCTGATAAGGGAAATTGTCTACTACTTCCATAATGCCGATGGGAAGCCTATAGGCATATTTACTTTCCGGATAAAGGGTAGGGAGGGCTTTTTCGTACATACGCATCATAGCGTTTGTGCTGGTACGCCATTCCTCATGAATCACACCGCGTTCGCTGTCTATTTCCTTAGGATCCAGTGTCAGGTCGTCGGCCCAGTCATGCAAAATCAGCAAACAAGAATCTACAACGCCGTCACGTATCACGGGAACATTGGAAATATTGTATACGGTTTCATCTATGCTGGTATAAGCATTCAGGTTTTCACCGAATTTCACCCCTATGCTTTCCAGATATTGGATGAGGGTTTTGTCGGGAAAGTTTTTAGTCCCGTTAAAGCACATGTGTTCTAAGAAGTGTGCCAAGCCTCGCTGGTTGTCTTCTTCCAAAATGGAACCTACTTTTTGAGCGATGTAGAAATCGGCTCTTTTTTCCGGGAGTTCGTTGTGACGGATGTAATAAGTCAATCCGTTGTCCAATTTACCGATGCGAACGTTAGGGTCCGTCGGGATGGGAGGCATTTGCTGTTGTGCAAAGCCCACCGACACGCTGCCTAGAATAATCCAGCAGCTGCCATCTTCCTTAGAAAATGTGTCATAGTGTTTGTTGTGGGGTTAGTTTGTTTTTATTATAATAAGTCGTTGGCAGATAGGTATCTTTCTGCTTCTATGGCAGCCTTGCAGCCACTTCCGGCAGCAGTGATAGCCTGACGATAATGCGGGTCGGCCACATCACCGGCAGCGAACACACCGGAACCTTCGTACGCGGAGTACCTGCTTCTGTTATAATGTAGCCTACTTCGTCTGTGTCCAAATAATCCTTGAAAATGTCTGAATTGGGTTTATGGCCGATAGCCAGAAAGAATCCGTCAATAGGCAAGTCATAACGTTCTTCGTTGCATTCACCCTGACGCTTTACCAAATGAACACCTTCTACGCCATTCTCTCCGTATAAGCCGACAGCGTTGTGTTCGAACAGTACCTTGATGTTAGGATGGTTCATAACACGTGCCTGCATAATCTTGGATGCGCGTAAGAACGGTTTGCGTACAATCAGGTAAACCTGTTTGGCCAGTCCTGCCAGATAGACAGCCTCCTCGCAAGCAGTGTCACCGCCACCTACTACAGCTACGGTTTTCTTGCGATAGAAGAAACCGTCGCAGGTGGCGCAGGCGCTTACACCCATTCCGGCATATTTCTGTTCGTCTTCCAAGCCTAGATATTTGGCGGTGGCACCTGTGGATATAATTACAGTTTCTGCCTCAATCACTTTTTCGTCATCAATGGTGATGCGGTAAGGACGTTTGCTCAGGTCGGCGGAAGTTGCAATACCATTGCGGATATCCGCGCCAAAACGTTCTGCTTGTTTGCGCAAATCCTCCATTAGCTGGGTACCGCTGATACCTTCGGGATATCCGGGGAAATTCTCCACCTCGGTAGTGATGGTCAACTGGCCTCCGGGCTGTAAGCTTCATATAAGACCGGAGCGATGTTAGCGCGTCCTGTATAAATGGCTGCGGTATAGCCGGCAGGACCTGAGCCGATGATAAGGCATTTAACTTTTTCTGTACTCATAATACTTATTTCTTTACTTAATTTAATTTGATGAATATTATATTATCTCTCTATCTTGAACTCTGCTTGTTATCGTAAGTCTATCACTTCGGCATTTGGGAATTTCTTTTTATCAAACTTGAATGTCGCATTGTCCAGCGGCTGGTTGGTTTGGTAAGAAGTGACGATAATCTCATTTGCCGATTTATTACTTTGTTCTACTTTATATATAAAGGCTGATATGTTTGGGAAACGAACAAGGTGATGGATGTGATATCCTGTTTATTCTCCGGAGTCAGTATCACTTCAAACCCCTGTTTGCCGTTACGGCTTTTGATCCCTGTATACTTATAATTATATCCGCTTTTGTAAATGGATAACAGTGCATAAGGATTGATGGTTTGCAACTCTTCCGGGGTAGGATTGCTCACATTCACTTCTTCGCTGCTTTCCAGATAACTCCATTGCGTTGTTCCGTCAAACCAGCTTTGTATTCCGCCACTGTTCAGATAGAACCGGTTGCCTTTTAGCAATAAGGTTCCATTTCCTGTCCCTCCAAAGGTGGCACGGATGCCTCCGGCCTGTTGCAGGGCATTGGCGGTTTTGTCCAATATCTCCCGTGCCTGTTTGTCCTTTTGTGCGGATAGGCTGACTGAAAGGAAAAGGATTAATACCAGTAAATATGTTCTTTTCATTTTTATCATAACATTATTAAACAACTTATTGTTGCAGATTGTTCAATTTCATTTCCAGGTCTGTTTCATCCATGCAGAGTACGTCACGCGCCTTGCTTCCTTGAGTGGGGCCAACAATTCCAGCTTTTTCCAGTTGGTCCATGATACGTCCCGCACGGTTATAGCCGATAGAGACTTGCGTTGGATTAATGAGGTAGAGCCTTGCTGGTGAATCACGACCAGTCTGGCTGCGTCTTCAAACATAGGGTCTAACCGGTTCATGTCTACTTCGCCAACGCTGCTTTCACTCTCTTCGCCTACATATTCGGGCAACATGAATGCGGTGGTGTATCCTTGTTGTTTACTGATGTAATTGGCTATTTTTTCCACTTCAGGAGTATCCACGAATGCACATTGCACACGTACCGGATCATTACCTTGCAAGTAAAGCATATCTCCCTTACCAATCAGCTGTTGTGCTCCCGAACGGTCCAGAATAGTACGTGAGTCCATCATGGCAGCTACACGGAAGGCAACACGTGCCGGGAAGTTAGCTTTGATAGTACCGGTAATAATGTTCGTTGTCGGACGCTGGGTCGCGATAATGGCATGTATGCCTACTGCACGTGCCAACTGGGCGATACGGCAGATTGGTAATTCCACTTCCTTACCCGCAGTCATAATCAGGTCACCGAACTCATCAATGATAATCACTATGTAAGGCATGAAGCGGTGTCCTTTTTCCGGATTCAACTGCCGGTTGATGAATTTCGCGTTATATTCCTTAATATTACGGCAACCGGCTTTACGCAGCAAGTCGTATCGGCTGTCCATCTCTATACATAGTGAGTTCAAGGTTTGTACCACTTTGGTAACATCGGTGATAATCGCGTCTTCTCCATCCGGCAGCTTGGCCAGAAAATGCTTCTCAATCGGAGCATAGATAGCGAACTCCACCTTCTTGGGGTCTACAATTACAAACTTAAGTTCTGCCGGATGCTTCTTATATAATAAAGAGGTCACGATGGCATTCAATCCTACGGACTTACCCTGTCCGGTAGCGCCGGCTACCAACATGTGGGGGGCTTTTGCCAAGTCCACCATAAAGACTTCGTTCGTAATGGTCTTGCCTAATGCCACAGGCAGCTCATAGGTGGTTTCTTGGAACTTTTTGCTGTTCAGGATGGATTTCATCGGTACAATGCGCGGATTGGCATTCGGAACCTCAATACCGATAGTGCCTTTGCCCGGTATCGGAGCAATGATGCGGATACCCAGTGCCGACAAACTTAATGCGATATCATCCTCCAAGTTCCTGATTTTAGAGATACGTACCCCCTCTGCCGGAGTAATTTCGTATAATGTGATGGTAGGACCTACACTTGCCTTGATGGAACTGATTTCAATACCGAAGCTACGTAAAACCTTGATGATGCGGTCTTTGTTGGCGTTTTGCTCTTCCATGTCAATATTAGGACCATCATCTTCATATTCATTTAGCAAATCCAGACTAGGGAATTTGTAGTTTTCCAAATCCAGACGAGGGTTGTATGGTGGAAGTACGGGACCTTTGTACGCCTCGTCTTCTTCATTTGTTTCTTCACTGATTGAAAAATCAGGTTCATCTGTATTTTCAACTTCCTCTTCTTCGTTTGTGTAGGCAGGTTCTTCTATCACTGCCGGTTCGGTAACCTGCTTGCTCTCAAAAGGGAAGGGCACTTGTTCTTCCACTTCCTCTTCTTTCTTTGTCGGTTGTTCTAATTCGAAATCTACGATAGCAGGACCGGGATTAGAGAATTCTTTCCTGGATTCTTCCTTCCGGGGAGCTTCTTTAATCGGATTTTCTTCAGTTGCAGAAATTGTTTGATCCTCTTTTTTCTTTCGTCTGAAGCTGGGACGCAGTGCTTTACGGATAACCAGTATGGTTTCGTTACTTAAATAGATAAAGAACAATAGTGCCGCTATGAACAGCAATAATCCCAAACCTGGAATCCCAATTTGTGAAATCAGCCAATTGCTTACATTATGTCCGTGCAATCCCCCCGGATAGATAAAACTATCCCCAAAGGTGCCGTCAAAAATAAATCCCAATGTGATAGAGAACCAGATGAGCAGGATAGAACAGGACATAAACCATTTCCAGATACGGAACTGGTAAGCTTTCATTAATTTCATACCCACTACGGCCAGGAATAAAATGATAAAATAAGCAGCTAAGCCGAAACATTCGTTTATAAGGAATTCGGCAAGTTGTGCACCGCGTGCTCCGGCGTAATTTTTTACATGATTGGCGGTTTGCATCAGTTCACCCGGCTGCTGATTATCCAAAATACTTTGTCGGCGGCCCCCGTAAAGAAGAAAGAGGTAAATGCCAGTAACAGATAAACTGCAAAAATTACACTGATCAATCCGATTACAAAATGTGTGGTTTCGTTCTTTAAAAAAGCGGAGAATCGTTTGGTAGATACCTTTTTAGGCTCTGTCTCCTTATCTGATTTTTTCTTTGCCATAGGTCTTCGTTCTATTTATTATTTCGCAAATGTACATGAAAAACATTAATTATTGCCTTATTTAATCTCTTTTTTCTTAACTTTGCGATTCAATTTTAATGTTTATGGAAAAGTACAGTCAGGTGATATTTGACAAAAATACAGTAGAGTTTGTAACGGTAGCCGCCGAATTTTGTGGCTTTCTGGAACGTGCCCGTGATATGAAACGCTATGACTTTGTAGATACCGCCTTAAAAATACTTCCGTTGCTTTATTTGAAAGCGACTTTGTTGCCTCCGTGTGAGCCGATAGGAGAGGACGAACCCGAAACCTTCGTTACTGAAGAAGATTATGACTGATACGTAGGGCTATAGCCGGTGTGTTAGGAGCCAAGGATGATTATCTGGAAGTGTTCTTGCCGGATATGGTGTACAGTGACACGCCCATCAAAAAATGTATTTCAGAGGATTTGGCAGATATCTATCAGGATTTGAAGGACTTTATCAGTGTGTTCCAACTGGGACTGAATGAGACGATGAACGATTCTTTAGTGGTCTGCAAGGAACATTTCAGAGAGTTTTGGGGACAACGGCTGGTAAACACTATGCGTGCTTTGCATGATGTGAAGTACAGCCCTGCCGATGATGGCGAGGAGGAAGAAATGGAAGATGAGAATTCATTATTATGAAACAAATAAGGAAAACGATTACTAAAGCCGAGATAGCAGCAATGCCCAAGGTGCTTTTTCCGGGACGCATCTTCGTGATTTATACCGAGAGTGAGGCCGAAAAAGCGGTAGCCTATTTGAAAGATCAACGCATAGTGGGAGTGGATACGGAAACACGCCCTTCTTTTAAACGCGGTACTACCCATAAGGTAGCTTTGTTGCAAATATCTACGCAAGATACCTGTTTCTTGTTTCGCCTGAACCGGATAGGTATGCCTGATTCTCTGCAAGAGTTTTTGATGAGCGATACCTTGAAGATAGGTTTGTCTCTGAAAGACGATTTTAACTCGTTGCGGAAGCGTGAGGATGTGCATCCCGACCGGGGAAACTGGATAGAGTTACAGGACTATGTAGGACGATTCGGCATAGCTGACCGGAGTCTGCAAAAAATCTTCGCCAATTTGTTTGGCAGAAGATTTCAAAAAGCCAGCGTCTTTCCAATTGGGAGGCGGAGGTGCTCAGCGAGGGACAGAAACTATATGCAGCCACGGATGCGTGGGCTTGTGTGGAAATTTACAATTGCCTGACGGAATTGGAACGTACGGGCGGTTATGAGATAACAGAGGAAGAACCAATAGAAACAACAGTAAATACAAATGGCTTATAAGAAAGTATACCTGAAACCGGGTAAGGAAGAGTCGTTAAAGCGTTTTCATCCGTGGGTATTCTCCGGAGCTATCCAGCGCATTGAGGGAGAACCCGAAGAAGGCGAGATAGTGGATGTGTACACTTCGAAGAAAGAGTTTATAGCTTGCGGGCATTTCCAGATAGGAAGTATTGCCGTGCGCGTGCTCTCTTTCAAGGAAGGTGAGATTGATCATGAGTTTTGGAAGCATAAACTGGAAGTGGCATACGATTTGCGCCGCAGTTTGGGTTTGGCCGGTAATCCTGCAAACAATACTTACCGTCTGGTTCATGGCGAAGGAGATAACTTGCCGGGCTTGATTATTGATGTATATGATCATACAGCTGTGATGCAGGCACATTCGGCCGGAATGCATGTTTACCGTATGGAGATAGCCGATGCCTTGTCCGAGGTGATGGGGGATGTAGTCCGGAACATTTATTATAAATCAGAAACCACATTGCCTTTCAAGGCGGATTTGGGACCGGAGAATGGTTTTATCAAGGGGGAAGCTCCGAAAACATAGCGATGGAATACGGCTTGAAATTCCATGTGGATTGGCTGAAAGGTCAGAAAACAGGCTTTTTTGTGGATCAGCGTGAGAACCGCCATTTGTTGGAGCGTTATGCCAAAGGGCGTAATGTATTGAATATGTTCTGCTATACAGGAGGCTTCTCTTTCTATGCCATGCGTGGAGGCGCGAATCTGGTACATTCGGTAGACAGTTCGGCAAAAGCTATTGATCTTACCAATATGAACGTGGAATTAAATTTTCCGGGTGATACCCGTCATAAGGCGTATGCTGAGGATGCTTTTAAATACCTGGATCGTATGGGGGATCAATATGATTTGATAATTCTTGACCCTCCTGCATTTGCCAAACACAAGGATGCTCTCCGCAATGCATTGCGCGGCTATACGAAATTGAACGCTAAAGCATTTGAGAAAATCAAACCGGGAGGCATTCTGTTTACTTTCTCTTGTTCGCAGGTGGTGGATAAGGTGAATTTCCGTAATGCGGTATTTACAGCTGCCGCACAAAGCGGACGTAGTGTGCGTATTCTGCATCAATTGACCCAGCCGGGAGATCATCCCGTAAATATTTACCATCCTGAAGGAGAGTATTTGAAAGGGCTGGTGCTGTATGTGGAATAATTTGATTCGTTTGTATAATCATATGTAGTACAAAGGCGTTTTTACAGAATTTGAAACTGTAAAAGCGCCTTTAAAATTTAAATGATGTTAATTGAAAGCAAATAATTGTAGTGTTGTTATGTTTGATAACATAAAACTATTTATCTTTGCACTGTGTTTTTCATGGTATTAGATTTAAGGTTAATGAAGATTGGGTGTCTGGGATAGATACCCTTCTTTTTTTATATATGATATAGACCGTTTTTTAAAGCTTCTTCCTGAAAGAAAGATTTGCTCTGTTTTTTTCTTCCACTCCTTACATTTTCTCTTTTGGGGTGACAGGCCTATGCTTGTTTTTCCGTTTATATCCATTGTGGGATTTTTCTTGATAGGATTCGTTCTTCTTCAATCCAGGCAGCATAAAGTTCGCTCTGCTTGGTCCTAAAGCTTTATACACGCTTTCCTAAGCCTTTTCGGGCTGATGATTAAGGAGATTTTTACGGTTATGTAGTACAAACTCCGACAGTGGACTATACAGTCGCTTCGAATGGACTATACAGTCTATTATAAGTGTCTGTATAGTCCACTGTCGGAGTCTGTATTAGGTGGCTGGAAGAAAGAGCTTAATGTAATGGAAGAAAAAGCTTAGATAACGGGTAATGAGCAGGAATGCTTCAAAATGTCAATAATAGAAAGGTTGCAGGCTTTTTAATGAAGTTGTAATACTACCATCTCACTCTCGGTTCCTATTCTGAAAGGAGGTCCCCATAAAGATAATCCGCTGGAAACATATATATGGCTGTTTTCCCATTGGCGATAGCCGTGACTTTGTTCATAAAGATGGTCTGTTACCCAATTCATGGGCCAAACCTGTCCATGGTGGGTGTGTCCGCTGAACTGTAAGTCGATACCGGCTGCCTGACTCTCTGCCAGTTGGTAAGGCTGATGGTCCAACAGAATAACCGGTTTGCTTTTATCTATACGGGCCATTAACTTTTGTAATGGAAGTCGTCTGGCATTGCTACGGTCGTCACGTCCTATCAGTTGTATGCTGCAGGGAAGTGTGACAACCGAGTCGCGCAGTAGTTGTATAGGAGTATTTTGTATAAATTGGATACTTTGTCTATCCCGCTGATATATTCATGGTTTCCGGGGACCATGTAGATTCCCAGTGGTGCTTTTAATTCCGTTAGTTCTTCAGCCATGTTTTCAGCATAAAGAGGTATTACGCTGTTATCAATTAAATCGCCTCCAATTAGGATTAAGTCCGGATTCTGTTCGTTAATCATTTTCACATATTGCTTCAAAGACGTTTTTCCTGTGCCGTTGCCCAAATGTATATCGCTCACTGCAACTATTTTTATAGGACGCCGATTATCGGTCAGCGGTTTGGTGAGCGTGATGTTGACAGTATTTATCTTGGGATGGCGATAATTATAGTATCCATATCCCAACAAGACGAATGTGGCCAGTAAAGAAGTCATGAAATTCTGGTTGAAAGAAATAGAGCACAGTTTCAATAAATCAAAGAAAAGTAAAAACAAGACCATATATAAAGTGAATATCAGCCAGCCTGTCCCGACCTCATACATTGTGTGGGATAAGTAAAACGGTATCTTCACATTGCGACTTAGCATCGTTCCGAAAAAGGACAGTGCAGCTAGCCAGAATAAAACAGTCAATAAAATCTTGATTCCGTATGGAAAGCCGGATAATGTTTGCAAACCTCTGTAAAATATGTAGGCATTTCCTCCAAGGTATGTAAAGATAAGAATGATGAAAATGTCGGCATAAAGTCAATACATTAAATTTGGATTACAAAGGTAGTCCAATTCTTGATAAAAGAGAAACAAACTATTGATATAAACATGAAAATAGTATAAATTGGTTGCCTTAAGGATGAAGATCACGGTGGCGTGTTATATAGAAACAGGAGGTGCTGAAGTAATTTCTGATGTGTTTTAACTGTGCCAGTACAGGATATAATTTTCGTGGCCGCAGATGGAACTTTTGTTGGTAGTGTGGGTTGATGAACCATAATTGTCTGTCGGTTATTTCGTATCCATACTTTTCAGCAAGTTGTTCAAAGGTGTCTATGGTCATGCGGCAGCGTTTGATGTCTGATAATTCTTCAATACATGATGGTGTTTCATGGAAACATCTGAGCAGAAACCGATAGAGTATACCGGGACATAAATGAATGAAAGGGAGAGAGGAGACGAACCGGTTGTGGCAAATTTGCTGATGTCCGCCAAATGGCATTTGCCAAGACGGGAATCCCCAGAATATGATGCCTCTCTTAGCTAGAAGAGGAGAGAGGCAACGGAAGAATTCTTCTTTGTTACTGATGTGTTCAATAACATCGTGTATCAGGATGAGTTGGTAACGGGAAGCTGAGGAAAAGTTGAAGAAATCCGTTGTGGTGAATTCTCCTTTGTAGCCGGAGGCGGTGAAGAAGGTTTCTGCCTGGTGTATGCGACTGGCTGCACGGTCTATTCCTGTTACCTTGCAGCCTAGTTCGGCAAAGGGAAGCAGGTTGCCTCCTTCTCCGCAACCTATTTCCAGTATGTGGGTGGAAGGGCTGAGGGAGATAAATTGTTTCACATAGTCTATATAGAACTACGGGACGTATTCGCCAGCTCGTTAAAATAACATTGTCTGTCTTTATGTCTTTTTTGCATGGTTGTTTTTTTATCTTATAGATACAAGGATGGACAAAAGACTGCATGAAGTTTCCTTAATAATTCCAGCGCACCCCCAATTGCAGGTTGAAATGGAGCGGGTGTTTGTCACGTATGGTGTTTTTAAAGCTGCCGTCCTTGAAATAAAAAGCTGCTCCGGGCTCTATGAAAGCACCTAGGGTGGGATTTATATTATATTGTATTCCCAATGCGGCGTGTATGGAGAATTGGAACGGTTTTATTTTCAGATTCTCTGTACTGGAATAGATTTTCTCTTTCTGAACGATGAAATCTTGTTCCAGTTTACCCGAAACGGATTTGTCTATTGTGCCTCCTCCTGTGGCATAAAAGGAAAAGGTGCGGGTGGTATAAAGCCGGCGGTCTAATTTCACGGACAAGCTATGTAGTGGAGCTTTTGTCGTTTAACCCACTTGGAATCTTCTCCTATGGAACTTTCGGACGACAGATAGGTGTATTGCAGTCCCGCGCTGACCCCCCAGTGCCTGCTTATAGATTTACGGAGCGAAAGCTCAATGCTGACGGGGAGATTATAATGGGTATATTCTGTCATGGGCCGTCCCGTGTTGTCATTTGCTATTTGTAGTAGAGCTTCGTAAGCTTGTGCATCGGGAAAGTCCGATGGATATTCCTGCAAATAGTCTTTGAAGTCACTCCAATACATAATTTCATCCTTATGAGAACTCCCTATGTCTCCCCGGGAAAAAGTTTTGTTTATGAAGCCGGTACTTGCTCCGTTATTGCCGGCAGATATGGCAAGTGCCAAAGTATATCCGGAACGCTTATACGGTAATGCAAAGTGCTTGTGTCCGGAAGGGCGCTTGTGTACAGATTCTGTATCCCGGATTGTATCTTGTACCGGGGGCATACATTCTGTTTCTATATTATTTGCCGTATCGGTGTGGATACTTGTTTGGATTGGCGGTCTTGTCAAGGAAGCTGTCTTTGATTTGGTCCTGTCCTGTAACAGTTTGTTTTCAGGCATAATGGAAAGGCTGCCTGTAATGCTTCTTGGCTGGTATGCCGGTAAGGATACAACAGGTGAGGATGCTTTATGTTTTTCTGTCTGTAAAAAATAAAAAGTAGTGGCAAAAGGTATGAATATCAAGAAGAAAACGGCTGCTATACGCATCGTTTTCATCCTTCTTCTCTTATGTAGATAGGGAGTGAAAAATTCCGTTTGAAAATGATTCCAATCATTTCCTGGGAGTGGCTTTTCGTATTCGTTAACCCGTTGTTTCAAGTGGTCTATCCACGGTTCTTCTTCCTGTTTCATAATGATTGTCGAGTTAAGTATTCTTTAATTTTCTGAGCAAGTATACATTTGGCGCGGTACAGTTGTGAGGAGGATGAATGTTCGTTAATGCCTAATGTCTTAGCAATCTCCTTATGAGGCATTTCCTCGAATACGGCCAAGTTCAGTATGGTGCGATAGCCTGTCGGTAATTCAGCTATGAATTTCATCAGGGTTTCAATAGGAATTGAAATCATATCTTCTTCGTCCACAGGTTGCATGTTTTCTTCCAGGTCATCTACAGAAAGGAAAGAGCTGTTTTTCTGTTTGCGGAGATGGTGCAAGGAGGTGGTTACCATGATACGGGTGATCCAGGATCTGAATCCATGCAGGTCGGTGGCATGTAGCTGGCCGATGGCGGAAAATACTTTGACGAATCCATCGTGCATGACGTCCAGTGCCGAATCTTCGCCTACATAGCGATAGCACACTCCATACATTTGGCGGGAGAAGAGCCTGTATATGGTTTCCAAAGCTTCCCGCTTTCCGGCTTTACATCCCTCTATTAGTTCTGTGTCATTCATTCTTCTTTTGTCATGTTATTATATGAAGATACAGGAGAGGGTAAAAGACTGCATGGAAACAGAAGTTTTTCTGAAAATAAATGTAAAAAGAAGATAATTGTCTGCATTTGTTAGGTTAAAACAAAACAGATGAAAAATATGAGAATACAACTTTATGCAACACTGGCTTGCTTTCTTTTAACTTTGGTCACAACTTACGGGCAGGGCTGAAAACCTTATGTGGAAGCAGGGATGAATGATTGTATGGCGAACGTTTCATTGTTTATAATCCGTACTGCATATGGTTCGGAAGCGGAAAAGATAAATCTGCTTGCAGGATTGTTGCAGAAGGCAGGATTACAAGGCGAGATTAAGGTTGCCTGTGGAGTGGAAGCACTAGGTCGTTTGTTTGGGCTTAAGCGTTATCAGTCAGTTGTTTATGGATTTTCTATCATAGCGGGGCAGACAGGAATATCAGCCTGTCAATACGCTGGATGGTAAAAAGATGGTTTTGAAAGAGAGGAAGCGACAGGGTAAAAATTGGTTGAAATGGTTGAAAAGTTGGTCATCCTTTGAAAAAGGGAAGGCCGGCTTTTCTTATTTTCCATCGGAGGATTTACATTTGTGGTATTTAAAACCTATAAAATGAATGATATGAAAGGAAAACAGGGTCTGGTTTGTATGGGCTTGTTGCTGGTGCTCTCTTCTTGTCACACCGGTAAGCAAATCACAGCTTCTGGATTACAGCGGAAGGATTTTCAAACAGAAGTGAATGGGCAGCATACCGATTTATTTACATTGAGCAACAAGCAGGGAATGGAGGTCTGTATCACAAACTATGGGGCACGGGTGGTTTCTATCCTTGTCCCCGACAGAAATGGAAAACGGGAGGATGTGGTGTGCGGATTTTCCACGATTACTGAATATATGGAGCAACGGCAGAATTTTGGTTCTACGGTGGGGCGTTATATAGGACGTATTCTGAATGCGCGTTTCACGCTGGATGGAGTAGAGTATAAGCTGGTCCCTAACAATGGGAAGTCCGGGCATATATCACATGGAGGGAATCCCGGTTTTGCCGATAGAATATGGAAAGTGGAGCAGGCAGATACACATAGGGTCCGTCTGTCTTATCTCTCTCCTGATGGAGAAAATGGTTTCCCCGGAAACCTGAAAGTGACGTTGGTCTATAGTCTTGGTGAGGATGATAATGCGTTGGATTTGACATACGAGGCAACTACGGATGCACCCACGGTACTTAATCTTTCCCATCATTCTTTTTTTAATATTTCGGGAAATTTTACGAAAAGCGTGGAAGACCAGCAACTTTGGGTAGATGCAGATCGCTTTACTCCATACGATGATAAGAAATGTGTCACAGGAGAATATCTCCCGGTGGCCGGTACTCCCCTTGATTTCCGTATGCCGCATGCTATCGGAGAATGTATAGATGCGGATTATCCGCAATTGAAGGTAGTAAACGGATATGATCATACTTGGGAATTGAATACGAAAGGAGATGATACAAGGCCGGCTGCCTGGGTGTATGATCCAGCAAGCGGGCGTAAGATGGAGATCTTCACCACCGAGCCGGGAATGCAAATTTATACCGGTAATGGACTGAAAGGAAAAATGACAGGTAAAGGAGGGATAGCTTATCCTTTCCGTTCGGCGGTATGTTTCGAAACGATGCATTTTCAAGATAGCCCCAACCAGCCCGGATTTCCTAGTACTGTACTCCGTCCGGGAGAGGTCTTCCGTAGTCATACGGTTTATAAGTTTGAATAATTGGTGCATCCGTCAACTGGCTGATGTGCCAATTAGCGGTGCTATATATGCCCATACGGTTATTGGTATATTGGTAAATTGACATGTCAGCAAATTTTTTTTTCATTTTGATGTAACGTTTCCCTACCTCTATGTGTCATACTGGTGAACATGGAACAAAATAGATTTGAAATAGAGGCAAAACGAATGCGGCCGGCTTTGTTAAGAATGGCTATCCGTTATTTGGAAGACTCCGACGAGGCAGAAGATGCAGTGCAAGATGCACTGTTGAAACTTTGGTTTCTTCGTGACCGTCTGGACCAATACCGCAGCGTGGATGCATTGGCTATTGTTATAACCAAGCATTTGTGCATCAACCGTCTGCGAGGCACTCGGATAGAGAAGTCGATTTGGAGCAGGGCATCAGCATTGGTGGAGGTGAAAATCCTGAAATGAAACTGGTAGAGGAAGAGAATATGCAGGAGATACTGGAAGTAATAGGTACTTTGCCTGACTTGCAACAGTCTATTCTCCGCATGAAGCACCTGGAAGGTTTCGAAGTAGAGGAGATAGCCCGTCTCACAGGAAGTACGCCGGTGGCAGTACGAACCAATTTGTCGAGAGCTAGAAAAAGAGTAAAAGAACAATTTATGATACACAGTAAGGTATGGAATTAGATAAGAGGAATATAGAAGAATACATTAACCGTTTCCTGGAAGGGGAGACCACGAATGCCGAGGAGCAGGCTATTTATCGCTTCTTCCATACAGGGGATGTACCTTCTCATCTGATGGGATATGCTCCGATGTTTGCCTGGTATGAGGGAGGTATGCAGGGAGAACCGGGTATGTCGCAGCCAGACGGTCAGGAGGAGGTTGCCGGAGGGAAGAGATCGGAAAAGATACCGGTGGTTGGAAAAGAAGGCTTTTATCAGCGTATTCCGGTAACTGTCTGGAGTGCCGGTATAGCGGCAATGATGGTCATTGCGCTGGGGTTAGGCTTGATTTTCTATTCGGAGAACCAAGCAGGCGGAAGTGGTGAATGGTCGTGCTACGAAGGTAGTTATGTGGAAGTGGGAGGCAAGCGAATTTCGGATGTGAAACAGATTATGCCTTGTATTATTGAAACACTGGAAGAGGCGGAACGGGTGGAGAAACTGGCTCAGGAGCGTGTGGAGGAAATTTGTCGTTCCGAGAAAGAGATAGAAGAAAAGGAATTATTGGTAAGCGAATAAAAAACATAAAAAAAATAAGATATGAAAACAAGATTTATTTTAGGAAGTGCATTGGCGGCTGTTTTGCTGATGTGGGGTGGAACAGGTAAGGTTATGGCCCAGAAGAATATTGATAAAATGGCGGCGGAACTGGAAAAACGGGATGATGTGGCTATCAATTCTGTAACGAAACGTGACCCTAAAACCCGCAAAGTGGTGAAGGTGGTGAAAAGTTTCTCGTTAAAGGATGAGAATATAGGTGCAAGGTTGATTGAGGCTTTCGAGAAGGATGAGGAATATGCCGAAACTGCCATCAAGGATATGCCGAAGGGAAGAGGCAAGGCGCAGAAAGCGAATTTTACGTTCATTTATAAGACGGATAATGAGAAACGTACTTACACCCTTAATGTCAAAGAAAGCGGAAGTGTAAGCATGACCGTCATTATCAGTCCGATGAAGGATGGGCAAGAAGTGGGTTCTGTTGTCCTTGACCCGGAATATTGGGATTCGTTCAATGAGCAGATGGCCGAATTAGGGAATAATCTAAGGGATTCCGGTATAGAGGTGCGCCAAATGAGTCGGGAAGAGATGGAGAAGATGCAGGAAACTATCCGCCAGTCATTGAAAGGACTGGATGCTTATGCCATAGCTGAATAGATGATGGCATTATTTTTCACGAACACAAGATAATAAAACACTCTCTTTTAGTTAGATTACAAAAACTTTTTAATTGTCTTGCCTTTCCGGAAGTTGTGAAACTGCCGGAAAGGCTTTGTTTTTTAAGATGAATCTCCATGAAAAATCGAATTGTTTTATATCTTTGCAAGTAATATAAAAAACACACATTAAAGAAGAAAGATGAAAAACGAAATTACCGGAATGAAACTCAGACTGATAGTCATGAACTTCTTGCAGTTTGCCGTATGGGGGGCTTATCTTACTTCCATGGGGACGTATTTGTTTAATATTGGCTTGGGGGCCAAGATAGGTCTGTTTTACGCCATGCAGGGGATTGTTTCCTTGTTTATGCCTGCCATAATGGGAATTATTGCCGACAGGTGGGTGCCTGCTCAAAAATTATATGGTTTCTGTCATTTTATGGCTGCCGTGTTTATGGTGGCTGCCGGGTGGTATGGCTATGTGGATGGTGAAGCGGTTAATTTCGGTACTTTGTTTACATTTTATTCTCTTAGTGTAGCTTTTTATATGCCAACATTGGCTTTGACAAATTCGGTAGCCTATACCGCACTGGATAAAGTAAAACTGGACCCTGTCATCGCTTTTCCTCCCATCCGTATTTTCGGAACGATTGGTTTCATCTGCTCCATGTTGCTGACGGATATCTTGGGATTCCAAAATAATTATATGCAGTTTTTTTCTTGTGCTTGCTTTGGAGTGATACTGGCGGTTTATGCGCTTACTTTGCCTGAGTGTCCTGTAAGTCGTGGTGGAGAACAGAAATCGTTGGTAGATGCTATGGGATTGCGGGCGTTTACACTGTTCAAACAGAAAAAGATGGCTATTTTCTTTATATTTTCTATGTTGTTGGGGGTTTCTTTACAGATAACCAACGGTTTTGCCAATCCGTTTCTCAGCAGTTTCAAGGGAGTTCCGGAGTATGCCGATACGTTTGGAGTGAATCATGCCAATGCATTGATATCTTTGTCGCAGGTGTCGGAAACATTGTGTATCTTATTAATACCGTTTGTGTTGAAGCATTTCGGAATCAAGCGTGTTATGCTGATAGCCATGTTGGCATGGGTACTTCGTTTCGGATTGTTCGGACTGGGGAATCCTGGGCCGGGTGTCTGGATGTTTGTACTGTCCATGATTGTGTATGGGGTGGCTTTCGACTTCTTCAACATTTCTGGTTCGTTGTTTGTTAACAATGAAACTGATTTATCCATCCGTTCCAGTGCTCAGGGATTGTTCGTGATTATGACAAATGGTATTGGTGCTACGGTGGGAACGTTGGGAGCCCAGGCAGTGGTAAATCGTTTTGTTGATATGAACAGCAGTGCTCCGCAGATGGAGGGATGGAGCATGACATGGTTTGTCTTTGCAGGATATGCCTTGGCGGTTGCGGTATTGTTTGCTGTCATATTCAAGTATAAGCATCGTCCCGGGCAAGTTTGATAAATTATTTTTTGACCGTTTCCGATGTAGACGGGAATGGTGGAAGGAAAGTTAAATTATGGATGAAATAGAATTGAAGGTACATGATATGTCCTCTACATTGCAGCCGGCGGATGCATATGCGTTGGTGTTGGAAGAAGTGAACGGTAACCGTAAGCTGCCTATTATTATCGGTTCGTTGGAGGCGCAGGCTATTAAGGTGGTAATGATGGGTTATAAGATGCCCAGACCATTGACGCACGATCTTTTTCTGACGGTGACCAAAGAGTTGGGGACTGCTTTAAAGAAAGTATTGATATATAAGGTAAAGGATGGAGTCTATTATTCCTATCTGTTTTTGGAAAAGGAAGGTGAGGTATTTAAAATAGACTCACGTACTTCCGATGCGATTGCGTTGGCTATGCGTTGCGGGTGTCCTGTCTATACTACTGATGAGATTATGGAAAGTGAGCAGTTGCATGAAGTTGGGAGTACGGCATTTTCTGTCAATGTAAATACAGTTGATGTGGTGATGCTGAAAGAAGCATTGTCAAAGGCTATAGAAGAAGAGAATTATGAGCAGGCATCCCGTTTGCGTGATGAGATAAAACGACGGGAACAAGAGGAGGAGAATACAATAGCTTGATATATAAATTGAAAAAACAAGAAGAACTATGCATGTTTTTTATACCCCTGATATAGCGAGTAACCTTGAGCTTCCGGAAGAGGAAGCAGGACATTGTTTACGGGTTTTGCGCCTTTCCATAGGCGATGAGATTATGTTGACCGATGGGAAAGGTTGTTTTTACAAAGCTGTAATCAGTGCTGCAAGCGGTAAACGTTGCCAAGTGAAGGTAACGGAAACGATTCCGCAGGAAAAAGGGTGGAACGGTTGGTTGCATATTGCCATGGCTCCCACTAAAAATATGGATCGTACTGAATGGTTTACAGAGAAAGCGACTGAAATAGGCTTTGATGAACTGTCTTTCCTGAACTGCCGTTATTCCGAACGGAAAGTAATCAAGAAGGAACGTATTGAAAAGATTCTGGTATCGGCAGTGAAACAATCGTTGAAGGCGACTATGCCGGTGCTGAATGAAATGACGGACTTTAATAAGTTTGTTTCACGGGATTTTAAAGGGCAGAAGTTCATCGCCCATTGCTATGAAGGGGAAAAACCTTTGTTGAAAGATATATTGCGTTCCGGAGAAGATGCTTTGGTGATGATAGGTCCGGAAGGAGATTTTAGCGAGGAAGAAGTGGCTAAGGCTATAGCGGCGGGGTTTCAGCCTGTCAGTTTGGGAAAGTCCCGTCTTCGCACGGAAACAGCTGCATTGGTAGCCTGTCATACGCTGAATTTATTAAACCAAAAATAAGAATATGAGAAAAGGTATTTGGGGATTTGCACTCGTAGCGATAGTGCTGCTTATGGCTTCTTGTTCGTCTGAAAGTGAGTATGCCAACGCTATTCCTAAGGATGCGGCAATGGTTATGTCATTCGATTTCAAGACGATGGCGGAGAAGAGCGGCATAAACGGTAAAGGAGGAGAAAAGGTTGTGGCCAAACTGACGGACGCATTGAAAAGCGGTTTGGAGGGTGAAGCTTACAAGACTGCGAGAAGATTATTCAAAATCCGTCTGAATCGGGCTTGTCTTTTACCGATAAGGTGTATATGTTCATCACTCCTCATTCTAATGCTTTTGCTTTATTGGCGAAAGTGGATGATGAAGGTAAAGTGGAAGCTTTGCTGGAGGCATTAAAGAATGAGCAGATATGTACGGAGTTGAAAAGTGAAAGCGGATGTACATGGACACAGATGGGTACGGCGCTGTGCGCTTTTAATAAGGGGACTTTCTTATTGATGGGTAGTAATAAAGGAGATGCCCTCAGTTTGAAAGGAAGTTTGCTTTCATTGATGCGTCAGGATGCTGAAAACAGCTACGTAAAGACTACAGACTTTGGTAAGTTGGCTTCGGCAAAAGGTGAAGTCGTTACAGTGATGAATATGTCGTTCATTCCTAATGATATTACCATGCAGATGCGTATGGGAATGCCCGCCGATTTGAAACTGGAAGATATCAAATATCTGGTTTCCGCCACTTTCGAAAAAGGCAAAATTGTAGTGGACGTGGAAACTTTGATTGAAAACAAGGATTTGATTGCTATGTATGAAAAACAGTCGGCTGCTTCCTCATGTATTAAAGGAGCCTGTTTAGAGTATTTCCCTGCCAATACGTTGGTTTGGGCAGGAGGTAATATCAATGGAAAGGGTATTTATGATTTGCTTTGCGAAAATCCTACCATCAGGCAAGCGTTGGATAATCCGATGTTACCAATAGATATTGAAGGTATATTCTCTTCTATTCATGGAGATGTTGCGGTTGGCTATAATTCCTTGTCGAATAATGACTTGCTGATTTATGCTGATGTAACGAATAAAGACTTTTTGCAGTCCTTCGAAGACCTGAAACCTTTGTTGGCTATGACCGGTGGGCAGATGCAGTTGAACTCTACGGGTAAAGACCAATACGAGTTCCGTATGTATCGCCAAAGCATTTGGTTTGGTGTGAAGGACAATCTGCTTTATATCTCGAACAATGAAAGACTGGCAGATGAGGCAGGCCGCCGTTACGGAGTTTCTTTGCAGAATACTCCTTGGGCCGGACAGGTGACAAAGAACCGTTTCTTTATGGCGTTCAATGCGGCGCAGCTGGTGAAGGATGTTCAGGAGAATCCCCGGTTAACCCGTATGCTGGGCAGCGATGCCGCCATGTTCAATGCCATCCTGGGACCTTGCGACTATATGGATGTGATGGCTCCCGATTGGAAAAGCGCCCAAATGAATATTGTTATGAAAGATAAAGAGGTCAACGTGCTACAGTTGATTGTACGTGGATTGGAGAATTTATGAACACTATAGAATTACAACAGACCCTCCCTGCCGTTTTTGCAGGAGGAATTCTATTATATCTGATGTCTGGCATCAGTCGTTGACTCTGAAGCGTGGAGAAGCTTATTTGGTGGAGGCAGCGTCCGGTACAGGAAAATCATCGCTTTGCAGCTACATATACGGATACCGTAACGACTATCAAGGTATCATCTGTTTTGACGGGAAAAATATCCGTACGCTTTCGGTGCGCGACTGGGTGGAGATTCGGAAATGTTCCATCAGTATGTTGTTTCAGGAATTACGTTTGTTTACAGAACTGACAGCGTGGGAGAATGTGCAGTTGAAGAATTCGCTGACCGGATTTAAATCTAAGAAAGAAATCAAGCTTGGTTTGAACAGTTCGGCATTGCCGATAAATGGGATACGCCAATAGCTAAAATGTCTTTCGGACAACAGCAGCGTGTTGCATTGGTCCGCGCCCTTTGCCAACCTTTCGATTTTATTTTTCTGGATGAACCTATCAGCCATCTGGATGAGGAGAATGGACGGATTATGTCCCGGATATTGGTGGAGGAAGCGGATAGACAGGGGGCAGGTATCATTGTGACCTCTATCGGCAAGCATTTGGAGTTGAACTACACAAAAACGTTGAAGCTATGAGGTTGGTCTGGAAATTATTACGTCAGCATATCAGTTTTTCACAATTGGCGGGTTTTTTCTTTGCCAATCTGTGCGGTATGGTCATTGTGTTGCTGAGTGTTCAGTTTTATAAAGATGTGTTGCCGGTTTTTACAGAAGGTGACAGTTTCATGAAGAAAGACTATGTGATAGTAAGCAAGAAAGTGAGCACATTGGGTTCTTTTGTCGGTAAAAGCAAGACTTTTTCCGAACAAGACATTGCTGAAATCAGCGAACAGCCGTTTACCAAAGGGGTAGGGGCTTTTATCCCTTCCCAATTTAAAGTGTCGGCAGGCATGGGGATGGAGAACGTGGGATTGCACATGTCTACAGCCATGTTCTTTGAGTCTGTTCCCGATGAGTATGTGGATGTGAACCTGGATAAATGGGAGTTTGATGAATATGAACGGGTCGTTCCTATTATCATCCCCCGTAATTATCTGAATCTGTATAACTTCGGTTTTGCACAAAGCCGGAGCCTGCCGCAATTGTCGGAAGGGGTGATGGGTATGGTTAATTTGGATATACGTATTACCGGTGTGGGGCGTACGGAAAACTTTAAAGGAAAAATAGTTGGTTTCTCTAATCGTCTGAATACGATTCTTGTTCCGGAAACATTTATGACGTGGGCCAACAATGAGTTTGCCCCGGGGCAGAAAAGCGAACCGTCACGACTGATTGTTGAAGTGAACAATCCTACGGACGACCGTATTGCCAGGTTCTTTAAAGACAAGGGATATGATACGGAAGATGACAAGTTGGATGCGGGAAAGACTACCTGGTTCTTGAAAGTGATTATAGGAATTGTGCTTTCTGTAGGTTTGCTTATCAGTGTGCTCTCTTTCTATATTTTGATGCTCAGTATTTATTTGTTGCTGCAAAAGAATACATCCAAGTTAGAGAATCTGTTATTGATAGGTTACAGTCCGGCTAAGGTGGCGCTTCCTTATCAAATGCTGACATTGGCACTCAATGCTGTGGTGCTGTTTTTATCAGTGGGAATTGTGATTTATGTGCGGAGTAACTATATGGATATGATAGGAAAGTTATTCCCACAATTGGAAGAAGGAAATTTAGGACCGGCCTTGGTTATAGGTGTTTTGCTTTTTGTGGGTGTATCCTTATTTAATATAGTAGCGGTACGTCGTAAAGTGGCATCTATATGGATGCATAAAGGTTGATAATAGTTATGGTATCTCAGACAGAATTTACGCTTCGTCCCCGTACCAGGGGATTTCACCTGATTACTGATGAAGTGGTGCGCAATTTGCCGCCACTTCCCCAAACAGGTTTGCTTTATTTGTTCATCAAACATACTAGTGCGGCATTAAGTATCAATGAAAATGCGATCCGGATGTCCGTACGGATATGGAATCTATTTTTAATCATTTGATAAAGGAACGTGAGCCTTATTACGAACATACTTTAGAAGGTTGGGATGACATGCCTGCTCATGCAAAAGCAACAATTATAGGCGTCAGCTCACTATTCCTATTACAGAAGGTCGGTTGAATATGGGTATTTGGCAGGGAATTTACCTTTGTGAGTTCCGCAACCATGGAGGTGGTCGTAAAATTGTAGCTACTGTAATGGGGGAATAACTTTTTCAGATGTTCATCCGGGTTATTATTTATTTAAAAAAATAGATTAATTCCACTTTAATCAGAACTCTTTTTTTAACTTTGTACCAATTCTTGAAAACAGATGAAAATTCATTTGAAAACAAGAAGGAACATATATAATTAAGAGCGTTTAAAATATTACCTTGTCTTAGAAAATCCCCAATTTTCAAAGCTGCACAAGTGTAATACAACAAGCGCTCACGTCTTGTGTTTATACTCCTTAACAGGATTAGTATATTCATAAAGACGTGGGACACTGTTGTTATTATTTGTGCAGCTGGTATGGGGATACCTCTAAGGCAGATAAAATATTAAGCAGGTCCCACGTCTCTTTTTTATGTCTGTACCATAAAAATGAACGGATAAAACTAGCCTGAGTGATGAAAATTATTGTTTGGAATTCGCAGGATAAATGTGTGGCTGATTATCATAAATTGATAAGAGGCTGCGATGTGTTGTGCCTGTTGGATTGCGGGCAATGGACGGTTCCGATGTATGCGTTTCAGATACAGAATGGTCTGTTTCACTGGAAAGATGAGCATGAAGGCCTTTCCTATGATATATTTTATTGCTTGGAGAAGGTGGCGTTTATATGTCGGGATGGTTTGTACAGCGGAGAATCTGTTCTATATAGCATTCATTCCAATATAGGATCTTTGGTAGGTATTCGTTTGCAGGATGATTTTTGGCTGTTTGCCAACCATGAGTCTAATCGGAGCAATGCCTGTCATATAGGTGAGTTTTATTTGCGTGAAATCTCAGATCGTTTCAGAAAGGCAGCTTTTGTAGCCGATTTTAAGGAAAAGTCTTATTCTTGGGCACAGGAAACGATAGGTAGATTATATTGTATCGCTCCTCCCAAAGGATACCATCCGCATACCATCAATTATTTATTTACCATTCATGTGGCCTGTACGGATTTCTATTTGTTGGAAGGCTATAGTAGGGCTTCCAATCAGCCTACTTTCTTTAAATTGGAAATTTAATATGTTTCGGATTATAATTTTTCACTTTTTCCTTTGATAATAAAAGAATTAGTGTATATTTGCACATGAACAGTAACATTTTATAAGGAATTTACGTTATGGGCAGAGAACTTATATTTGACCGGTTTTCGCAGCAGGCTCTCCAGACCTTGCACCGGTATCGTGCCGTTATGTTCAGTCCTACGATGCTCATGTCTTTGGTTGTTTACCTATGATTTTTTATCCTTAATTCTTACACATTAACATGAGTTTACTATGGACAACAGACCGACTATCGCTGAAGTACAAGAATGGGTACTGAAGCTTTATAACACGTGTGAACAAACCATCACTAGTGAGGAACGTAAAGAACAGCATAAATATGCCGTTATGGTACAACGGCCACAGGACAAAAAGTTCCTGGTGAAGATGCTGGACGAATCTTCTCAAATTCGTGATCGTAAGAAATTGGCAGAACGTATCAAGAAGCTGATAGACCGTTATGGTGTACCTGAGTTCTTGAATAAGCGTGATGCTTTCCTTTTTAAAATGTACCAGGCTTTTGGCCACCATTTTGATTTTATTGCCATACCAATCATAAAGAAGCGCCTTCGTATGGATACTTCTAAAGTGATTCTGGATGAGGCGCGTCCTAAATTAACAGCCCATCTGGCTGCCCGTTTTAAGCAAAAGATTGGTCAGAATGTAAATTTGCTGGGTGAGGTCGTATTAGGAAACGGAGAAGCAGACCATCGTTATTTCCATTATTTAGAAGCTTTGGAGGCTCCCGATATCAATTATATCTCCGTGAAAATATCGGGTATCTACGCACAGACCCATGCGCTGAATTATGAAGAAAGTTTTCCGGAACTGGTGAAACGTATGTGTGCGCTATATCAGAAAGCGATTGACTTTCCTTACGTAGATGAGAATGGTGTAAAACGTTCCAAGTTTGTCAATTTGGATATGGAGGAGTATAAAGATGCTCACTTTACATTGCGCTTGTTTAAAGAAGTGTTGAGCAGACCGGAATTTAAAACTATTCGGCAGGTATTGTTGTACAGGCTTATCTGCCCGATGCGTATGAATTTCAGACTGAATTGTTGGACTTTGCCAAAGCGCGTATGGCTGATGGCGGTGCGCCATTGAAAATGCGGTTGGTAAAAGGTTGTAATCTGGAAATGGAAACGGTTATCTCTTCTCTTCGTGGCTGGCCTAATCCAGTGAGGACATCGAAAACAGAAGTCGATGCCAATTATTTGCATATTCTGGAACGGGCTTTGTTACCGGAGAATGCAAAAGCCTTGCATGTGGGGGTCGCTTCTCATAATTTGTTCACTATTGCATACGCCTATCTGTTGAGTCGGAAGCTGGGAAGCGCGGAGTACATGACTTTTGAGATGTTGGAAGGTATGGCTGATCATGTATGGCGTGCCCAATCCCAATTGGGAAATCATGTGATTTTATATGCACCGGTGGTAAAAGATGAGCATTTCCTGAATGCAGTATCTTACTTGGTCCGTCGTATGGATGAAAATACGGCTCCGGACAACTTTCTGACCCATTCGTTCAATTTGAAGCCGGGTACGGATACTTGGCGTTTCTTGCAGAACCAGTTTGAGGAAGCTTATAAGATGAAAGATGTTATTACGCATATTCCTACCCGTACACAAAACCGCTTGCATCGTTATACTCCCGTTCCACCAGCTGATGTAATGAAGAATGAACCTGATACTGATTTTGATTTGGCTCAGAACCAGGAGTGGGTTCGGAATATTTTTGCGAAGTGGAAGAAGTCACCGGCGGATTCACCTGAAATCATTCCTTTGCAGATAGGAGCTGAAACGGTGGTTTGTGAGAAGCGTCATAAATATATGGACCGTTGTCAGGATGATGAAGTTTGTGTATGTGAAATGTCACAAGCTGATGCCGGACAGGTGATGAAAATTTTGGAAATAGCCGAAAAAGATCCTGCCGGATGGAGAAAGACCACATTGCAGGAACGGCATAAAATAATGTATGAAGCTGCCAACAGACTGGGTGAGATGCGTGGTGATTTGATAGGTTGTATGTGTGCTGTGACAGGGAAGACAGTGGTGGAAGGCGATGTGGAGGTATCGGAGGGGATCGATTATGCTCGTTTTTATACCACTAGCATGAAGCAGTTTGCAGAATTGCCGGATGTGGATATTGCTCCTAAAGGGACTATTTTGGTTATTTCTCCGTGGAACTTTCCGTGTGCCATACCTATTGGTGGTATTGTGGCAGGACTGGCAGGAGGAAATACTGTGATTCTGAAACCGGCTACTGTTGCCGCTCCTGTGGCATGGTTGTTTGCAAGCATTTTGGGATGCAGGTGTGCCTAAAGAGGCTTTGCAGGTTATCATTACAGACCGTGAGGCATTAAAGGTATTGACTACTGCTCCGGCTGTCAAACATATTATTCTGACAGGAGGGACAGACACTGCCCAAAATATTGCACGCAGTAATCCGGCTACTCCATTGTCGGCAGAAACCGGTGGTAAGAATGCAATTATCTTGACAGCTTCCGGTGACCGTGACCATGCTATTATGAATATTGTGGCTTCTGCTTTTGGCAATGCCGGTCAAAAATGTTCCGCATGTTCTTTATTGCTGGTAGAACGCTCGGTCTATGAGGACAAGAACTTTCAAGATAAGTTGAAAGATGCCGCAACTAGTATGAAGGTGGGTAGTGTATGGAATCCTGGGAATGTGGTAGGTCCGATGATTACCAATAAGAATGATAAATTATTGAAAGCTCTGGAACTGGAAAAAGGGGAGTCTTGGCTGGTTCCACCTCGTTTTCTTGATAAGCATAAATATGTATTGGCTCCTACAGTGAAGTGGGGGGTACGTCCCGGCAACTATTCATTCAGAACGGAATTGTTCGGTCCGATGCTGAGCGTGGTTTGCATTGAGAATTTGCAGCAAGGCATTGATTTGGTAAACAGTTTGGAATATGGTTTGACTTCGGGCTTACAGAGTCTGGATGAAGGCGAACAGAAATTGTGGAAAGATTCAATTATGGCAGGTAACCTTTACATCAATCGTGGTATAACGGGGGCCATTGTAAATCGTCAGCCGTTCGGTGGAATGAAATTGTCGGCTTTTGGTGGAGGTGTGAAGGCGGGTGGTCCTAACTATTGTGCTTGTTTTGTAAATATTGCAGATAAGCCAGGCAGTACCACCGACTATACACAAAGTTATGTGAAGGCATACGAGCAGGAATTTGCGCATGCTCGTGATGTCAATAATCTGTATGGCGAGCAAAATGCATTCCGCTATCTGCCTTTAAAGAATATGGTTTTGCGTCTTTTCCCAGGAGATAACAATGAAGATGCAAAGATGATTGCTTTGGCTGCCAGAATTTGTCATACTCCATTGAGTATTAGTTTTGAACCTGGTGATGACCGTACCGCTGCATTGGCTTCTTTGGGATGTCCTTTAAAAGAAGAAGCGTTGGCCGGATTCCTGAAATCAATGAAGAATTATGAACGTATCCGCACTTGTGGGGCTGATATTCCGATGGAAATGTACGAGGAAGCTGCACGTATTGATAAGTATATTGCTACAGCTAAACCGGTGAAAGACGGACGTGTGGAATTGATTCATTACATCAAGGAGCAAAGTATTTCATTTGAATATCATCGTTATGGTAGTATTCTGGAGGTGCCGCCGGTAGAATAACTGTTTATATTATCGGGCGGAAACGTTACTTGGTGGAATGAATATTTTTTCGATCCTCCTTGTTTGTCGGATAAAGCAGATTTGTGTAAAAAACTTAGAAATAAGTAAGAAGGATAATATGGTGTAAAAGCAGTCCGGCATATGGATGAATATCTGTGCCGGACTGCTTTTTTATATTGCGGCGGAAGAAATGGAACTTTTGATAAACCTTTCGGACACACGCTTGTTTATGATAAGTTCATGTTTTTGACATGAGTAACATAAATCTATTGCAAAGACTAATGAAAGAAAATAGACCTCCTTTTTTGCCGTTTTCGCAATCTTGCTTTAATTATTTTAAAGTAAGGGGCTTTATTGGATTTTCGGAATTGTGTATCAGAACATTTCATCCTGATTCACAAAGATATATATGTCCCTATTTGCCCGATGCGCATATCTTGGAGTTCCGGCTTCCGGCAGCGACTATAGAGTGTGTTATCAATAAACAAGGTATATGCATTGAGGCTATCATGTTTACCGATTAGTAAGTGCTTAATCTTCCTTTTTCATTTCTTAATAATTAAGCCAAAGCTTGAATGAAGAAAGTTTTTCTTCACTGATGGTGATTTGGGCTTTGTAAGGAGGAAGGACACTGACTACTATCTTGCCATTAAAATAAGGTTCGGCATGGTCTATGGAAGCAATGCTGATAATAATCTGACGGTTGGCGCGAAAGAACTGTTCTGGGTCCAACTGTTCCATTAATTTATTCAGAGACAGGTCGATTATGTGTTCTTGTCCTTTTTGGGTGACGGCAAAAGTTATTTTATTTTCAGAATAGAAATAGGCTATGTCCGTTACTTGAAGAGACCAGAAACGGTCGGCTCCATAAATAAGGAAGCGTGTACGGTAACGTCTTTCTTTATGTTGCAGGGTATCCAGCAATGTATCCAGATATTCTTGGGGGCGGGAGATTCCTTTGTTTTGTAAAGTTTCGTATTTGATGATGGCATCGAGCAGACGTGTTTCGTCGATGGGTTTCAGTATATAATCTATGCTATTTACTGTAAATGCGCGGATGGCATATTGGTCGTAGGCAGTTGTAAAAATAATTATAGAGGAAGGATGCACGGCCGAAAGGAAATCGAATGCGTTTCCATCTGCCAATTGGATATCGAGGAAGATCAGGTCGGGTTGTGGATTATCTTTAAACCAAGCCACAGCTTCGTCCACACTGCCCGGTATAATGGTCAGTGTCCATTGCGGGCGCAGACGGGTAATCATGGAATGTAACAAACGTGCTGCTGGCACTTCATCTTCTATAATGATTGCGTTTAGTTTATTCATATGCTAAAGGTACTCTTACGGTAAACAAATTGTTTGCTTTAGTGACAATGATTCCTTCGCCGAGCAGTAGTTTGCAACGGTTGGAAAGATTATTCAATCCTACTCCCGAAGAGGTGTCATTACTCTTTTTAGGTTGGATAGGGTTACTTACTGTCAGGTAATAATTTTCAATTTCTATATTAATTTGCATAGGCTTGTTTGAGGTGATGGAATTATGCTTGATGACATTTTCTACCAGCAGTTGCAAAGTTAGTGGCGGGAGCATGGCTTCAGGATAGTCTTCGGGAAGATGACATTTGTAACTGATGCAATTTCCTAATCGGACTTCGTGAAGAAAGAGGTAGGATTTCATAAATTCCAATTCTTCGCTTAAAGGTACCAAGACTTTATCTTGACTTTGAAGGACATAGCGATAAACGCTGGACAGATGCTTAGTGAAGCGGACTGCATTGGCGGGATTGTATTCTATTTCTGCAATCAGCGTGTTGAGACTGTTGAACAGAAAGTGTGGATTGAGTTGGTTTTGCAGGGCTGTGTAACGGGCTGTGTTATTTTCTTTTTGAAGTTCGGCAGCTTCTTGTTGCAGTTTTAATGTGTTCTGAATAGAACGGTTAGATAAAAGTAGTCCTACAATAACTAACTCCACCAACCATACCAGAAAGAGGATGCGCCAGCCGCCATTTGGGAAAATAAATATGTTGTAGGAACCTACCAGAAGTTTTCCGACAATCAATAAACTATAATTCAAAAGAAAGAACAGAAGAGTTACGGCTATATAAATGGTAATAATTTTCCAACGTTTGCGGATATTCAATGCATATTGACTGTTTAGCCAGGAACTGAGCCGCAACGTTGAGTAGCCAAGAATATTGAAGGCTGTGATGAAGAAGATAAAAGCACCTTTGGAAAATAGCATATCTGCCACATGGGGTGACAAATCGGAATAATTGGCTAGAAGAAGATAGGAAAATGCTCCTAGTCCGGAGAATAAAAGGCCATATAATGTAACATTCCATTTCATGTGAACAAAGCTACAATATTTTACAGAATAATCATAGACTGGAGAGGTGTTAAATTAATATTTTCCATTCACTATAGGTACGGATAAATTCCGTTCCTTGGTGAATGGAAGAATATGCTTTTCATGATGGTTGGTTTTATCTAATATTTGTTTAAAGCTTTCAGCAATGCGGAATAGTGTCCTTGTGCAGAAACTTTGGCTTGTACATAGTTGGTTTGTGAAATCTGCCGATAGTTTTGTGCCTCTATCATTTCCACTATTGATACTTTCCCTTCTGTATATCTTTCCAATGCCATTTGTTCGTTTTTGCGGGCTTTTTCCAATGAGTTTCTAGTTAATTGTACTTGTTCCATTGCTTGAGACAAGGATACACGGGCTGTCTGCACTTCCAGATTTACATGGTCACTTACTTGGTGCAGATTATCAGTCGCGGCACCGATCTGGAAAGAGGCTGCCCGTTTTTCGTTGCGTCGTTTCCCCCATTCAAAAATAGGTACAGATAACTTAGCATAAACGGCATAGTTGGGATCAAGGTCGGATTTAAAGTTATATCCTGGTGAAGAGTAACTTCCTTCTATGTCGACATACAGTTGCGGTTTATATTTTGAGTCAGTCAGTTTCTTTGAGCTTTCGGCTATGCCTATTTGGTCGTATGCTATTTTTAGTTCCGGTCGGTTAGAACCGTCTTGCTTCCATAACTGCTCATTCATTACGATGGAAGGAATGGTATCTTCCACTTCCGTTATTTCATGAAGTGCCGTGCCAATCAGTGAATTAAGTGCCATTCTTCCTGTTTCCAAACTGCTTTTTGCTTGGAGCAATTGGTATTCGGCTTCATTTAGTTTTACTTCTGCCATAAGCAAGTCTTGCGGGTCAACTAGTCCTGCTTCGACTCGCTCACGGATAGTTTTGGTGAGTGAGGCGATAGAGTTTCGATAGTCGGTAGCAACTTGCAGAAGTTCGGCACGGGCTACGGTATTCCAGTATTGCATATCGGTTTGGTAGCACAGGGCGGAACGAAAGTATTCCGCCTGATGTGCTGCCAGACTATGTTGATGTTTTGCCATCCGGATGTTTCCAGCAGACGCCCGCCTGTATAGACCGGCTGTAATAGGGTAAGTGAGGCACCATATTTCATGTCCTTGCCTTCGAACGTCAGTGGGTTTTGCATACTGGGCAAGTCCAGAGTGAGCTGGATGGGGTTGCCGGTATATTGAAAGTTGGCGTCACCCGAAAGTTTGGGACGCAAATCTTTTCGGGCGGCTTTTTCCAGTTCGATACTTGCAGAGATGTGTTTATCCGCCGCCTTCAGGTCGTGGTTGTATTCCACAGCCATCGACCTGTACTTTCCAATAAATCACTTTGTTGGGAGAAGTAGCGGACGGAACACTAAAAATAAAGATAAACAGTATATTAATTCTTTTCATAGGATGCATATTTAGAATTACTCTTAATTTTATAAAACATGGCATATAATGCCGGGGTTACGAATAACGTTAGCAATGTGGCAAACGTCAGTCCGAAAATAATAGTGGCTGCCATACCGCCGAATGCTATATCGAACAACAACGGAACCATTCCTAAAATAGTAGTGGTCGCTGCCATAAGTACAGGTCTTGTTCTTGACACTGTAGCTTCTATGATGGCGGTATAAGGTGCGATTCCATTTCGGCGCTGTATATTTATTTCATCCAGTAACACAATCACATTTTTAATAATCATACCTAATAATCCCAGCCATCCGGCGATGGGGAAGAAGCCGAAATCGAATCCGGTGAGCAGCATACCTATGGCAACCCCGATAAGGGAAAGGGGAAGGATATACAGGATAATGACCGGTTGTCTGAAGTTACCGAATAATGCTACAAGAATTACAATGAGCATCAGAAAAGCCAAAGGAAAGAACTTGGCAATGGCCTGCATCGCTTCGCCTTGGTCTTTGTATTGGGCATCCCAGAAGAAGGTATATCCTTCGGGCAATTCTATTTCTTCTATCTCTTTTCGTATTTCTCCGTGTACTTCCGCCATGGTGTGTCCCGGTTTTACTCCACACATGGCTGCCATGGATAACTGACGGTTATAAGTACGTATTTGCGGAAATTCCCAAGTGGTTTCAATTTTTTCCGTTACTTGTGACAGAGGTGCCGAATGCTCCCCGTTCCAAACAGAGAAATCCCCTAAAGATCGCTCGTCTGTAATATGAACCCCTTCCGATTTTAGTAATACAGGTACTTTCTTTTCATTATCCCGATAAATTCCTACAGGAGTTCCATCACTGATAGACTTGACGGATTGCATCATTTGTGCTTTGGTGATACCTAGTGCTCCGGCTTTTACCGGATCGTAAACAGGGCGGATCATTAAACTCATGTTGCCCCATTCGTTGCGGGCGTCCGCTACTTTGGGATTGCGGCGCATGATTTCTATTGCTTTCCCTGCCAGTGAATCTAGTACAGCAGGATCCGGTCCTAGAAAACGGGCTTCGATGACGGCTTCTGTCAAAGGGCTAAGCTCGAATTTGTTCACTTTTATCAGGGGTTCGGGATATTTCTGGCGGATGGAGTCTTGCAGTAGCGCATGTAATTCCTTTGAATCTTTGGAGGTCTTGCATTTTACCAGTATTTGTGCATAATTGGATTGAGGACCGAAAGATACATTGGATAAATAATAGCGGGGTGGCGTGCGACCTATGTAGGTAGAAACCATTTCTGTTTCTTCGTGTCCGCGTATATAGTCTGCCAGACTGCTTGCCATGCGGTCTGTTTCGTTAATGTTTGTTCCTTCGGGCAGCCACATATCTACGGTAAAGTATTGTTTTTCCAGTGCGGGTACGAATACTTTAGGAATAAATTTGAAACTCCAGGCAGAGAGTATCAGCATAATGGCCAGTGAGCCGATGGTGACCGACCGGTGGCGGAGCACCCAATGTAAAGCATTGCGGAAACGGTTGTAATATTTTCCGTCGAACAGTGCCGCTTTCAGTTCCTCGGGACGTGGGCGGCGGACAAATTCCTGTATAAAGAAAGGTGTCTGTGTCAGTGCGAACACCCAGCTGAACATCAGGGATACTCCGATAACCACGACTAATGAGGATAACAGTTCACCTGTGATATGTGGTGAATAATAGATAGGAAGGAAAGTAAGAATAGCGATTACGGTTGCTGCCAACAAGGGCAGGGCGGTAGTCGAGCAAGCCTGCATGATGGCTACACGTTTCCGCATTCCACGCTCCATATTGATTAAAGCGGAGTCTGACACAACAATGGCATTGTCTACCAACATCCCCATGGCGATAATGATGGCGGCCAGTGACATTCGCTGGAGTGCGATGCCGCAAGCCATCATGACAATGAGAGTGGCGAAGATGGAAAAATCAGTCCGCTACCTATCAGCGTGCCATTCTTGAACCCGATGAAAAATAATAGAATGGCTATAACAGTTAAAACGGAAATGATGAGATTCAAGACAAAGCCTTGATTGGCAACGGCTGATTCATATCCTTGATCGTAGATAGAGGTCAGTTCATATCCTTCAGGCATGGATTGGGATAATTCGTCAATGCGTTTTTTCACAGCTTCTGCCATATCCACTACATTTCCGGTGGGGACGGTGGAGATGGCAATACCTATGGCCGGATTACCGTCAATGCGCATCAGATTGCTGGCAGGTGTCTGATAACTTTCTTCTATTTGTGCAATGTCGGCAAGGCGGAAATGTTCACCGGAGCGTGATACGATAGTCAGGTTTCTTATATCATCTAATGAATAAAAATTTCCAGTGGATTCAATGCGCAGCCGATTTTGTCCGGCATCAATACCTCCGGCATCTACCACTTTGTTTTGTGCTTCGAAAGCGCGGGCTATATCCGAGGTCGTAATTCCGCTTTGTGCCATGACGGATGGGCTGACAGACACGTCAATGGTAGGTGTCTGTATTCCGTAGATTTCTATTTTAGCAACATCTTTTATTTTCAATAGTTCGTTTTTGATAATCTTGGCTTCGTCTTCCAGTTCCCGATAGGTATGGCTCTTTCCAGTCAGTCCATAGAAAACTCCCAATACATCTCCAAAATCATCGTTAACAACAGATGGACCTGCTCCGGCGGGAAGTTTGCTTTGTACATCATTTACTTTACGGCGTAATTTGTCCCAAAGTTGTTGCATTTCGTCTGCTCGGATTTCCTTTTTTACATAAACGGTTATTTTTGAAAGTCCTGTTCGGTTTTCTGTTTTCAGATAATAAAGTTCACCAAGAGATTGGATGGATTCTTCCAGAACATCTGTTACTTGAGATTGTACCTCGGAGGGGGATGCTCCGGGATACGGAGTCAGTACGAGTGCTTGTTTGATGGTAAAGGGGGCGTCTTCCAGTTTTCCCATTTTGATATAGGAGAACAGCCCACCGGCCAATATCAATACCAACAGCAAGATAGTGACTGCTTTCTTCTGTAGAAAATATTTTACGAGTTTCATGATTGTTTATTTCTGTGATATTATTCGTTTTCTACACTTATTTTCATTCCATCCGATAGGAAGCGGAGCCCACTGTTTGCTACAGTTTCATCAGGATACAAGCCTTCGGTGATAGATACATAACCGTTTGGCAATAGATCCCCTTTCTTTACTTTTCTCTTAGTTACTTGTTGGGTTTTGGAATTTACTACCCATAAATAATCTCCTTCTGTAGGGCGATGGCAAAGGGCTGTTTGAGGGATGGCTGCTCCTTGGGAAAGAGTTGAAACGGAATGGGTATTTAGGCTTGCTTTACCAGACATACCTGCCAGTAATTTCCCTTCTTTATTGGGAAGTAGAGCGGTCAGCAGATAAGAGAGGTTATTGCGGGTAGTCCCTTTGGAAATTTCCATTATCTTAGCATTATATACTTTATCGGGTTGGGCGTCAAATCGTACTTGTATTGTATCTAGTGCTTGCGCTGCACGGGCAATGTCTTGAGTGACATAAATCTCCAGTTTAAGTTGGTCTATATCAATAAAAGAAATGATGGGCTGGGTTGCTTTCACGTCTTGAAATTTCTCTATATATACTTCACCCACATAACCATTGAATGGAGCGATAAGGCGTGTGTCTTCCAGTTCATAGGAAGCTGTATTGAAAGTTGTTTTTGCAGTGATATAGTCTGCTTTTGCTTTTTCATAAGTACTTGCAGAAACATTTCCTTTGTCGTATAACTTTTGTATACGTTCGAATTCCGCTTTTGCCTGATGGTAGATTGCTTCGGCACGTTCTTTACGGATGCGGAAATCGCGCGGATCTATTTCGGCTATGATGCTGCCTTGTTGGTATCGGTTACCTGCGTATACATCGAAACGGTCGATGGGACCGCCTACTCGGAAAGATAACTCGGAAGTGCGAAAAGGTCGGGCAATAAAAGAGAATTCTTTGTCACCCTGATGTGAAACTGGAACAGCTTGTGTTGTTTTTACAATAAGGTCTTGTTTTTTATCATTGCCTTCGGCAGCACAGGAAGAAAGTAGTGCGGCAAGGCTTAATAATAGCATGGAATGTACGTTTATCTTCATATTTTGTCTTTTAAGTTTGAGACAAAAATAAAGATTGAAGGGAGAACAGATGGGGAAGAAAATGCTGAAGCCGGAAAAAGAAGACCGGAAAAAGGGAAAATGCATCCTGAATAATTTTATCAATGAAGTAAAAAAAGATTTATTCAGGCAACTTTTTATACAGAATAGCTGTTTTTATCAGTAAGATGATTAACTATAAACTCTAAAGAATAAAGCGTATGTATTTTATTTGGTACATTATTATCGGAATTATTGCTGGTTTTGTTGCCGGTAAGTTGATGAGAGGGGGAGGTTTCGGTCTCTTTATTAATTTATTGGTTGGTATTGTTGGTGGTGTCCTGGGCGGCTGGGTATTCAGTTTGTTTGGTATTGCAGCAACTGGTATTATTGGCAGTCTTGTTACCTCTATTGTGGGAGCTATATTATTGTTGTGGATTGTTTCTTTGCTCAAGAGGTCTGATATTTCTTGAATTATAAGAGTAAAAAAGAACCGTCCTGACGACACGCTTGCCGGGGGCGGTTCCTAACCAAACAAATCAAAAAATATAAGTATATTAACTAATTGCTTCCACCTCCTAAGGCACGGTAAAGCATGATATGCAGTTTACAAGATTCCACATTCAGAGCGATACGTTCCAATTCACAATCCAGGAAACGTTCATCGGCCGACAGTACATCCAGATAGCCTGCGAATCCTACTTTAAACATTTCATTTGCATTATAAATAGATCGATGATGGATACGGCTTTCTTCTTCTTTCAACTTTTTGCGCTGGTGCATTTGCGATGATGCAGTAATGAGGTTTAATACTTCTTCATAGGCTTTTAATACCGTATCGTGATATCCTAACAAAGCGATGCGTTGCTGGCTTTTCGCATCATTCCATAATGCACGTATAGTATTTTGTTTGAATATAGGTGCTGTGATACCTGCACCGAGATTGTAAACCAGGGATGCAGGAGCAGTAAACCATTTATCCAGATCAAATGCGTTAAAACCTCCGTTTCCTCCAATCACGATGGATGGGAAGAAAGCTTTTCGCGCTGCAGATACGTCGGATTTACTAGCTAATAACTCCAGTTCGGCAGCCTTTATATCCGGGCGATATTGCAAAAGTTGTGACGGGATTCCTGCATCTGTGGGAAACTCATAACTACATGCAGTTTCAAATGACACTCGTTTCACCTTGAAAGGCAGTCGTCCTAATAAGGTGGCGATGGCACGTTCCTTTTCACTTATTTGCTGTTCGTTTGCAAGCAGCATTTCTTCCAATTTAAGGCGTCGTGACCGGAATTGGTCTACAGAAAGTCGGGTTACTTCACCTTCTTTCATCAGTTCATCGGTTAAATTATAAGCATCTCTGGCTGTTAGGATGGCTTCGCGTAGCACATATCGCTGTTTATCCAGTCCTATTAATTCAAAATAGTGTGTACCTACTTCTGATATCAATAAGGTGCGTGCCAGACGCATAGCTTCTACAGACTGCATCCAGCGGGATACGGCCGATCGTTTTTTATCGGTTAGCTTACCCCATATGTCAGCTTCCCATTGAAAATTGAGTCCTAGGTTGAAATTCCGGTAGGGATCTGGAATATGTTTGTCTTTTTCTAAATCGGGAGTGTTGGTGGTGCTGTTACCAACTCCGTCCATAGTGTACTCGCCAAAACGTTGTACTCCACCATCAATGCCTAATGAAAGATCGGGCAGCAGCGCTCCTTTTCCTACTCGAACTTGTGAACGGGCAATGGATATCCGTTCTATAGTTTGAAGGAATGAATGATTGTTATTTAACGCTTCGGCTATATAACTTTGCAATAACGTATCTGGAAAAAATGTTTTCCATGACATGGAAGAGATAGTAGTGCTGTCCGTTTCCCTATCCATATAGAACTCGGGTAACTCTATCTTTCTGTCGGAGTAAGGGAAGGGGCTTTGCAACTTACCATAATCAGACAGAAAGCTCCTATTATTAAACCTGTTTTGTTTATATTGTTATTTTTCATCTTCTTCATCATAGCTGACTTTATTACGGTTAAGATGTGCAGACCAACTCTCGAAAACAAGGTAAAGTCCAGGTACAAGGAAGATTCCTACGAATGTACGATAAACATACCTCCGGCGCAGCTGTTCCGATGGAACGGTTGCCCAAAGCACCGGCTCCGCTTGCCATTACCAACGGGATTAGTCCGCATATAAATGCAAAGGATGTCATCAGGATGGGGCGCAGACGGCTTACGGAACCTCTAACGGCAGCATCAAAGATGCTCATTCCCTGTTTGCGGTACTGGTTGGCCATTTCCACAATAAGAATGGCATTTTTGCCTAGCAGACCAATCAACATTACCAAGGCTACCTGGGCATAAATATTATTTTCCAAGCCTGCCAGTTGCAGGAAAAAATAAGAACCGAAGATACCTGCCGGCAATGAAAGTATGACGGGAAAAGGCAGTAACAGACTCTCGTATTGTGCTGCCAGCAACAAATAAACAAACAGCAGGCAGATACCGAAAATAAGAACGGTTTGTCCACCCGAATCTTTCTCTTCACGAGTAACTCCTGACCATTCTATATCATAACCGCGAGGTAATGTCTCTTTGGCAATTTGTTCCACTGCTTCGATAACCTCTCCTGAACTGACTCCTTCGGCAGGTTCACCTGTAATCAAGGCCGAGGTGAACATATTGTAGCGTGTAATCTGGTTAGGACCGAATATACGGTCCATCGTCATAAAGTTAGAGTAGGGTACATATTCCCGTCCTTGTTCTTGGCATAGAACTTATACAGATCTTCAGGATTCATACGATACTCTGGAGAAGCCTGTAACATCACCTTATACATTTGTCCGAAACGAATAAAGTTGGATGAGTAGAAACTGCCGATATAGGATTGGAGTGTTTCCATGGATTCATTTAGATTTACTCCTAATTTAGCTGCTTTAGCAATATCCACTTTCAGCAGATATTGTGGAAAATTAGGATTGAATCCTGAGGTTGCTCCCACAATGCGCGGATCTTCATTCAGTTTTTCTACTAATGTATTGGCAACATCGGCAAATTCTGCAAAGCTGCCTGCTGTTTTATCTTGTAAACGAAGTTCGAAGCCGCTGGCATTACCGAATCCCGGAACTGTAGGAGGCAGGAAGAACTGAATATCCGCATCTTTGATATGCGAGGTGCGGTCTTTGTATATCTCTATAAGTTCGGCTGCTGTTTGATCGCGTTCACTCCACGGGGTGAGATTAATCATACCCATACCGAAATTGGCACCTTCCGTTTCAGTCATCAAACTATAACCTGCTAATGTGGAGATGCTTTCAATTTCTTTGAAAGGAAGCAATGCAGCTTGTACAGCGTTCAAGGCTTTTTCGCTGCGTTCCAATGTTGCTCCCGGAGGCGCATCTACATTGACATAAATCATACCTTGGTCTTCATTGGGAATAAAGCCTGAAGGAAGTACCTGGCTCATGCCGAAAGTGGCAAGGAAGAAAATAATCAGTGTGGCATAAGTGATTATTTTCCGGCTCAAATACTTGTGTAATCCGATATTGTATTTCTTTTCAAAGCGGTCGTACCGGCGGTTGAAAAAAATAAAGAAACGACGTAGCCATCCTGCTTTTTTCTTCTTTTTCCATCAGCGGGTTTCAGTAACAAAGCACATAGGGCAGGCGAGAGGGTCAATGCGTTTATTCCTGAGATAACAATGCTACCGCCAGTGTCAATGAGAATTGCCGATAGAAAATACCTACAGTTCCCTGCATGAAGCCCACCGGAACAAAGACTGCCGACATGACTAGCGTGATGGCAATAATGGCTCCACCGATTTCATTAATAGCTGCTACAGATGCTTTATAAGGAGAGAGTTTCTCATGATGCATCTTTACATGGACAGCCTCTACGACGACTATTGCGTTGTCTACTACAATACCTATTGCGAGCACAAGGGCGAATAAGGTCAACATATTTATGGAGAAGCCCAGCATTTCCATAAAAAAGAATGTACCGACCAATGAAACTGGTACGGCGATAGCCGGAATTAAGGTGGAACGGAAATCTTGTAAAAATATATACACCACAATAAATACCAGTATGAATGCTTCGAGCAGTGTCTTCAGCACTGACTGTATGGAGGCGTCAAGAAAGCGTGATACGTCATAGGAGATATTGTAATCCATGCCAGGCGCAAAACTGCTTTCTTTGATTTCTGCCATTTTGGTTTTAATATTTTGGATGACTTCCCTTGCATTGGAGCCAGGGCGTTGTTTGATCATAATAGATGCCGATGGCCTTCCGTCGGTCATAGAGGTCATGTTATAATCTTCAGAATCGAATTCAATAGTGGCAACGTCTTTCAGACGTAGCAGTGAACCATCGGGAAGAGCTTTCAATACAATCTCTCCATATTCTTCTGCTGTGCTGAACTTTCCGGTATATTGTAATACATATTGCAGTTGTTGGGGTAATTTGTCTGAACTGATACCTGTCTTGCCGGGTGCTGCTTCTATGTTTTGATTACGGATGGCTTCAGTTACATCTTGAGGTACCATGTTGTAGGCGGCCAGCCGATTAGGATTCAACCATACACGCATGGCATAATCACGGCTACCCATGATTTCTACCAAGCCTACACCGTCAATACGTTTTAATTCGCGCAAAATATTGATATCGGCAAAGTTATAAACAAACTTTTCGGTATGTGCACTGTCCGTACTCATGATGTTCAAGTACATCAACATACTGTTTACTTCTTTTTCTGTAATAACTCCGGCACGGATTACTTCTTCAGGCAATTCGTCTAGTACGGTAGTCACACGGTTCTGTACATTTACGGCAGCTACGTCCGGATCGGTTCCCACTTTAAAATAGATAGTAGTAAGGGACATACCGTCGTTGGTACAAACAGTGGTCATGTAGGTCATGCCGGGTACTCCGTTGATGGCACGCTCTAACGGGGTGGCGACTGTTTTAGACATCACATCGGCACTAGCCCCGGTGTATCGGGCGGTTACCGTTACAGATGGGGGTACGATATCGGGAAACTGAGTGATGGGCAGTGTCAAAATAGACAGTACGCCCAAGCAGACGATAATGACGGAGATTACTCCTGAAAGTATCGGTCTTTTTATAAATAGCTTAAACATAAACTGTCCGTTTTATTTTACGATAGGTTGTTTTAATTCAACTTCTTTTCTGATTGCTTCCATATCAATGGTATCAGTCTTGATGGTAATGCCATCCTTCATCATTTGCACTCCCTCGTATACGATGGCAGTGTTAGGAGAGAAGTCTTGTGTCACATAGTAATTATTATAGCGTTCCAGCGGTTGGAAGCTGCGTACTTTTACTACACTGGCACTATCAACGGTATATACATAGGTGAAATCTTGAATTTCGAATGTTGATTTCTGGGGAACTAGGCAGATGTTGTCCATTTGGGTCATCATACGTACTTTTCCAGTCACTCCATGTTTCAGCAGTCCGTCCGGGTTCGGAAAACGGACACGGAAGGCAATGGAGCCGGTTCCTCGTTCAAAGTCACCTTCTACAGTTTCTAATGTGCCTTTGTGGGAGTAGATGGAACCGTCTGACAAAATCAGTTCCACATTATTTTCTTCGTGCTGTTTTTGTCCGCTAAGTTGTTGGCGCTTGTATTCCAGATACTCGCTTTCGTTCACTTTATAGTAAGCAAAGATCTCGGAAATATCACTTACGGTAGTCAGTAAGCTTTGCGGATTTACCAGACTTCCCGTCTTATAAGGAATACGGTCTATGTAGCCGTCAAAAGGGGCAGTGATAGTGGTGTAAGAATAATCCATCTGTGAACGTTGCATTTGTGCTTTTGCCTGTTCCACTTTCATTTGGGCTACTTCTTTTTCTTTATTGGCTTGGTCGAGTCGGATTTTTGATAAGATTTGTTTGTCAACCAGCCGGCCTATTCTTTCGGCTTCATAATTTGCCATTTCATATTGTGCCTGTGCTTGTTTGTAATTGGCTTGCGCCTCTTTTACCGTTTCGCTATATTGGTCGGAACTGAGTTGGAATAGGGGCTGTCCTTTTTTGACTTTCTGTCCTTCGTCTACATATATTTGTTGAACAAATCCTTCCACTTTGGGCTTAATTTCTACAAACTGTATAGCTTGCACATCAGCTACATATGAGCGTGGAAACTCAATGGTTGTGGGGTGAAGAATGGTGATGGGAATGAATTCTTTGTGATGTTCCTGCTTGTTGTCCGATTGACCACAAGAGCATAGCAATCCTGTGCATGTACACAGGACCGCAATTTTCTGAAAATTACTCTTCATGAAATTACGAATACAATTTAAAAAGATTAATAATTGAGTTTGAGTAAATAAAAGATCCGGCTTGCATTCAAATCTTTCAGAATACAAGGCCAATATGTATGAATATGCTTTAATGTGACATATTAAATGCGGTACACACAAAAGATAATGTGATGATGTACCACTTTCCCCGGATTTTCACTGACAGGTGTGTAACTTTGTACCGGAACTTGGGGAATAGCAAAAAGATTGACCAGCATGTCGATAGTGCAGGGTAAAAAACGACTGTTTGGCAGTTGTGCACGTCCCGACTGGAAATAATAAGTTTCTTCTCCTCTGTTTTCTTCATTGTTGTCAGAAGGCAGGGTGGGTTGTTCCATCGTTTCTACCATAGCCAGATTGGCATCAATCAGTGGAGCGCATACATCAAATTGTACGAGTAATAACATAATTACGCATACTATTCTTACCACATATTTTTTGATACCGTTGAACATGAAAGATACTTTGTTTGTCAATTCGTTTGCAAATTTAATATAATTGAACACTGTTTTCAAACTAATCATCCAAAATTAGTGAGTTTTAATATATCCTTTCTCTTTTTTGGAACTACTATCCTTTATACTGACTGAAATCTGTTATTTTTGTACTCAGTATTTTAAATAATCAGATAATATTACTTATGTTACAACCCGAATTGAAATTTCGTCGAGATAAAATACGCTATTTGATGGCTCAACAAGGCATTGATGCTGCCCTGATAGCTTGTAATGTAAATTTGCTTTATACGTATGGTGAGATAGTGAACGGCTATCTTTATTTACCGCTTCATTCACCGGCACTTCTCTTTGTAAAACGTCCTAATAATATTGTGGGAGAATTTGTATTCCCTATTCGTAAACCTGAGCAGATAGTGGACTTGTTAAAAGAAAATGGTATACCTGTAGCTTCAAAGATAATGTTGGAAGGCGGGGAACTGCCTTATGCGGACTATATGCGTCTTGCATCTCTTTTTCCTGAATCGGAGGTAGTGGATGGAACTGCTATTATTCGTGAAGCGCGTAGCGTAAAGACTCCGCTGGAGATTGAACTTTTTCGTCGGTCGGCTGCTTTACATGCTCGAGCATATAGTAAGATTCCCGATGTATACCATCCGGGGATGACTGATCGTGAACTATCTGTTGAGGTGGAACGCCTGATGCGACTGGAAGGTTGTCTGGGAATATTCAGAGTATTTGGTCAGAGTATGGAGATATTTATGGGAAGTGTGTTGGCCGGAGATAATGCAGCTACTCCTTCGCCTTATGATTTTGCCTTAGGTGGTAAGGGATTGGACCCGTCTTTGCCCGGAGGAATGAATGGAACTTTGTTGAAAGAGGGGTATAGTGTAATGGTGGATATAGGGGGAAACTTTTACGGATATATGTGCGATATGAGTCGTGTGTTCTCCATTGGAAAATTAAATGATGAGGCTTATGCAGCTCATCAAGTCTGTCTTGAAGTGCAGGATAAGGTTGCCTCTATGACGGCGCCTGGTGTGGTGTGCGAGGATCTTTATAATGCGGCCATTGAGATCGTGACGAAAGCCGGATTTGCCGATCGTTTTATGGGGGTGTCCCAACAGGCACGTTTTATAGGACACGGCATCGGGTTGGAAATCAATGAGGCACCAGTGTTGGCTCCGCGTATCCGGAGGGAGTTGGAAGAGGGAATGGTGTTTGCCCTTGAACCTAAAATCGTATTGCCGGGAGTAGGACCGGTCGGCATTGAAAATTCTTGGGTAGTTACAGAAAACGGAGCCGGCAAACTGACCATTTGTAATGAGGAGATTATAGAGCTTTGATTCCTTGGATGTAAATATTGAAGCGGAAATATCAAAAAAACGAAAAATTTTATGGTTCTTGTTCTAGTGTCATTGGGGGCAAAGTGAAGAACTTGAATATAAAAAGATCCCGAAACTTTTAGTTTCGGGATCTTACATGGTTTGAAGTATATTTTTTATTCCCACTCAATGGTCGCATTGGGTTTGGGCGACAGGTCATAGCATACGCGGTTCACATTCTTTACTTCTTTTAGAATACGGTCGGTAATTTTCATCAGAATGGACCAGTCTATCGGTTCGATAGTAGCTGTCATAGCATCTACGGTGTTGACAGCTCGGATAATAACAGGCCAGTCAAATGAACGGGCATTGTCACGCACGCCTACTGATTTGAAATCGGGTACTACGGTGAAATATTGCCATACTTTCTTGTCCAAGCCTGCCAGTTGGAATTCTTCACGCAAGATGGCGTCCGATTCGCGAACAGCTTCCAAGCGGTCACGAGTGATAGCCCCCAAACAGCGCACTCCCAAACCAGGACCAGGGAACGGCTGACGGTAGACCATGTCGTATGGTAAACCAAGTTCCACTCCGCAGGCACGGACTTCGTCTTTGAACAACTGGCGTAAAGGTTCTACTAATTCAAACTGTAAATCCTCGGGTAAGCACCTACATTGTGATGGGATTTAACCATTTTGGCTGTTTTAGTACCACTTTCTACGATATCAGGATAAATTGTACCTTGTCCCAAAAAGTCGATTCCATTTAGCTTACGGGCTTCCTCTTCGAACACACGAATAAATTCACCACCGATAATCTTGCGTTTCTGCTCCGGATCAGTTACATTTTCCAGTTTACTCAGGAAACGGTCTGTAGCATCCACGTAAATCAAATTAGCGTTCAACTGATTTTTGAAAACTTCAATTACTGCTTCCGATTCACCTTTGCGCATTAATCCATGGTTCACATGTACGCAGACCAGATTATTGCCGATGGCTTTCAGCAACAGAGCTGCTACTACAGAACTGTCTACACCTCCGGAAAGTGCCAATAATACTTTCTTGTCGCCTACCTGGCGGCGGATCAATTCAATCTGGTCATTGACAAAGTTTGTCATATTCCAGTTAGCCTCTGCCTTGCAGGTATCAAAAACAAACGATTGTACAGCATTCTTTATTGCTTCCACATCATCCGTCAGTTGGGGAAGCTTCACTTCGCAACATGCTTTGTCATGACCGGCAGCCATTACGGGGATCCCTGCTTTGTAAATCTCGGGAAGCACGTCAATATCCACTCCGTCAATTACATGGTTGGGACCGCCATTGATAATGACACCCTTTACATTGGGCAATGCTGTCAGCTCAGCGGCTGTGATATCGTGCGGGTAAATTTCACTATATACACCCAAAGCACGAATGGCTCTGGCAAGCACGGTGTTTTCGGTGCTTCCCAAATCCAAGATAACAATCATATCTTGTTTCATTCCGTTATGTTGTTTTTAAGTTATTAGTTGGTTGTCTATTATTCCCACTCAATTGTGGCAGGCGGTTTGGACGAGATATCATAGCATACGCGGTTTACACCTTTTACTTTATTGATTATGTCGTTTGAAACCTTAGCCATAAATTCATAGGGAAGATGAGCCCAGTCGGCGGTCATGGCATCCGTACTAGTTACGGCACGTAGGGCAACGGCACGTTCGTATGTACGTTCGTCCCCCATTACTCCCACACTTTGTACGGGTAGCAAGATTACGCCTGCCTGCCATACTTGGTGGTAAAGGGATGTTTCGTTTCCGTCCGAGTCTTTCACTTTCCAGTCTCTCAATCCTTGGATATAGATATCATCGGCGTCTTGCAGAATACGTACTTTCTCAGGAGTGATATCACCCAAAATACGTACCGCAAGTCCTGGTCCGGGGAATGGATGGCGTGTAATCAGATGTTCCGGCATACCCAGTTCACGACCTACGTGGCGTACTTCATCCTTGAATAGCAGACGCAGAGGCTCGCATAGTTTCAAATTCATTTTTTCGGGCAGTCCACCTACGTTGTGATGACTTTTGATTACAGTGCCGGTGATACTTAATGACTCGATACAGTCAGGATAAATGGTACCTTGTGCCAGCCATTTCACATCTTTAATTTTATGAGCTTCTTCATCGAATACGTCAATAAAACCTTTGCCGATAATCTTACGCTTCTTCTCAGGTTCTTCCACACCTGCCAGTTCACTGAAGAATTTTTGGCTGGCATCCACTCCGATTACATTCAGTCCGAGACATTCATAATCATGGAGTACATTTTTGAATTCGTTCTTACGCAGCATGCCGTGATCTACAAAAATGCAGGTAAGATTCTTGCCTATCGCTTTATTTAATAATACGGCTGCCACAGATGAGTCTACTCCGCCACTCAGCCCCAGTACTACTTTGTCATTTCCCAGTTGCGCTTTCAGTTCGGCTACAGTCGTTTCAATGAAAGAGGCAGCACTCCAGTCCTGTTTCCCCCCGCAAATGTCGACTACAAAATTTTTCAGAAGCTGGGTTCCGTCTTCACTGTGGAACACTTCCGGGTGGAACTGTACTCCCCATACTTTCTCTTCCTTTATTTGATAAGCAGCGATGGCTACTTTATCTGTTGAAGCGATAATTTTGAAATTCTCCGGAATGGCGGTGATGGTATCTCCGTGGCTCATCCATACTTGTGAGTGTTCACGGACGTTCTTCAATAGTGGGTTCTCTTGGTCGAAAGTGGAAAGGTGTGCACGTCCGTATTCACGTGTGCCGGCCGGTTCCACTTTCCCACCGTTTGTATAAGACATGAACTGTGCACCATAGCAGATACCCAAAATAGGATACTTTCCGCGAATGTCACTCAAATCGACTTTAAAGGCGCTTTCATCATACACCGAGAAAGGGCTTCCCGAAAGGATAACGCCGATTATGGACGGATCATTGTGTGGAAATTTGTTGTAAGGCACAATCTCGCAATAAGTATTCAGTTCGCGAACGCGACGGGCTATGAGCTGTGTGGTTTGTGAACCGAAGTCGAGAATAATGATCTTTTCTTGCATATATATATTAAGATATGTAAATGATTTCGTGCCGCAAAGATACTCAGAAAAAATAAAAATCCGTCATGCTGTTGAGGCTTTTTATAATTGAATTGGAAAAACTTTGTTCTTCCTGCTTCCTTGTGGAAAAATATGCAAAAAAAAGATTGGAATGTTTAGGAAATGTCGGCTGGTATATAAATCACGGGCTGTCCGACAAGCATTTGAGGGCAGCCCGTTTTTTTGTGTGGATAATATTTTATTTTTTGCCAGCCTGTTCCTTCAACAAGTCACGGATTTCTGTAAGTAATACCTCTTCCTTGCTAGGGGCAGGTGGGGCGGCGGGAGCAGGAACTTCTTCTTTCTTGCGATTCAGCTTGGCAAGTAATCTTATAAATAAGAATATAGAAAAAGCAATGATGATAAAGTCGAAAGTAGCTTGTAGGAAGTTGCCATAATTCAACGTTACGGCAGCTTTTTCAACTCCATCCACTACTTCGGCCGGCTTTAATTGTAGTTTCAAATCTGTAAAGTTCACGCCACCTACCAGCAATCCGATGGGAGGCATGATGACATCGGCCACAATGGAAGATACTATTTTACCGAAGGCTCCGCCGATGATGACACCGACTGCCATGTCAATGACGTTTCCGCGCATTGCGAACGCCTTAAAATCTTGCAAGAAGCTGCTTTTTCCCATTTTTTTTTATTTTAATATGAATTTATGTGCGAATATAAAAACAAATTCTTATTTTTGCACCGCGTTTAGGAAATAAATACTAAACGTTTAACAACATTCCAACGTAGAGTGTTTAAAAGCTATATTATAAAACCTTTAAAATTTAAACAAAATGATTAAAGTAGGTATTAACGGATTTGGTCGTATCGGCCGTTTTGTATTCCGTGCAGCTCAGAAAAGAAACGATATTCAGATCGTAGGTATCAATGACCTTTGCCCGGTTGATTACTTAGCATATATGTTGAAGTATGACACTATGCACGGACAATTTGACGGTACTATCGAAGCTGACGTAGAAAATAGCAAATTGATCGTGAACGGCAATGCAATCCGCGTAACAGCTGAAAGAAATCCGGCTGACTTGAAGTGGGATGCAATCGGTGCTGAATACGTAGTTGAATCTACTGGTTTGTTCTTGACTAAAGAAAAAGCTCAGGCTCATATTGAAGCTGGTGCTAAATATGTAGTTATGTCAGCTCCTTCTAAAGATGATACTCCGATGTTCGTTTGCGGTGTAAACGAAAAGACTTATGTTAAAGGTACTCAGTTCGTTTCTAACGCTTCTTGTACTACTAACTGTTTGGCTCCTATCGCTAAGGTATTGAATGACAAATGGGGTATCACTGACGGTTTGATGACTACAGTTCACTCTACAACAGCTACTCAGAAAACAGTTGACGGTCCTTCTATGAAAGACTGGAGAGGTGGTCGTGCTGCTTCTGGTAACATTATCCCTTCATCTACTGGTGCTGCTAAAGCTGTAGGTAAAGTTATTCCTGAATTGAACGGTAAATTGACTGGTATGTCAATGCGTGTTCCGACTTTGGATGTTTCTGTAGTTGACTTGACAGTTAACTTGGCTAAACCGGCTACATATGCTGAAATCTGTGCAGCTATGAAAGAAGCTTCTGAAGGTGAATTGGCTGGCGTATTGGGTTACACTGAAGATGCAGTTGTTTCTTCTGACTTCTTGGGTGATACTCGTACTTCTATCTTCGATGCTAAAGCTGGTATCGCTTTGACTGATACTTTTGTTAAGGTGGTTTCTTGGTATGACAACGAAATCGGTTACTCTAACAAAGTATTGGATTTGATTGCTCACATGGCTTCTGTAAACTGCTAATCAGTTAAAAACCATATAGCGAAAGCCGTCTGAAGTAATTCAGACGGCTTTTTTTTATGTAGTTTTGCGTGCTAAGTTGCACATTTTCGTTATCTTTGTGCGACTGTTACAAAAACTTAGGATGGAAAAGTACGATTTGATAACGATATTAGGACCTACCGCTTCAGGAAAGACTCCTTTGGCAGCGGCTTTAGCTTACAAGTTGGATACCGAAATTATCAGTGGAGATAGCCGGCAGGTATATCGCCGGATGGATTTAGGTACGGGAAAGGATTTGGAAGACTATGTCGTGAATGGACAGCAAATACCTTACCATCTGATAGACATTGTAGACCCCGGATATAAATATAATGTATTTGAATTTCAACGTGATTTTTTGAATGCTTATGATCAAGTGAGATGGAAAGACAAACTTCCTATATTATGCGGAGGTACGGGGATGTATCTTGAATCCGTGTTGAAGGGATATAGGCTGCTTCCTGTTCCAGAGAATCCCAAACTTAGGGACTCGTTAGCAGATAAATCATTAGCGGAACTCACCCGGTTGTTGTCAACTTACAGGAAACTTCATAACTCTACGGACGTAGATACTGTAAAGCGGGCTATCCGGGCCATTGAAATAGAAGAGTATTACAAGCACCAATCAGCGGAATACCGTGAGTTCCCGCAAATTCATAGTTTGATCATTGGAGTAGATATAGCTCGTGAGTTACGTCGTGAAAAAATATCCCACCGTTTGAAGCAGCGTTTGGATGAAGGGATGGTAAACGAAGTGAAGGCTTTGTTGGATAGTGGTATTTCTTCCGAGGATTTGATTTATTACGGATTGGAATATAAGTATTTGACTTTATATGTCTTGGGTAAACTTTCTTTCAATGAAATGTTTCATCAATTGGAAATAGCTATCCATCAATTTGCCAAACGGCAGATGACCTGGTTCCGGGGCATGGAGCGGCGAGGGTTCACTATACATTGGCTGGATGCTTGCCTGCCTATGGAAGATAAGGTGGAAAAAATCATTAATTTGTTACACACTAAAAACTAAATGTTATGGCTGTAGAACCAAACAGATGGGGGATTATTTATAATCCGAAAGCCGGAAGCCGTAAGACTCAGAAGCGTTGGAATGAGATACGTAGCTATATGGAAAACCGTAAGGTGGTTTTTGACTACGTACAGTCCGAAGGTTTTGGATCGGTGGAACGACTCGCCCGTACCTTGGCTAATAATGGTTATCGAACCATTGTGATTGTAGGTGGAGACGGAGCGATCAATGATGCTATTAACGGTATTATGACTTCTATGGTGGAGGATAAGACAAATATCGCTTTTGGAATCATTCCTAATGGTATTGGTAATGACTTTGCCAAATATTGGGGGTTGGATGAAGATAATTATAAAGCAGCGGTAGATTGGATTATCAATCGTCGTCTGAGGAAAATTGATGTGGGGCGTTGTAATTATTTTGATGGAGAGAAGCACACCTCCCGCTATTTCCTGAATGCCATATATATAGGTTTAGGTGCGCGTATTGTACAGATCTCAGATGGTACCCGCCGTTTTTGGGGAATACGTGAGTTGTCTTTTGCCGCTTCCATGTTCCTGTTGCTGTTTGAACGTAAATTGTACCGTACACATCTTTGTATCAATGGCGAACATATTCGTGGACGTATCATGACGGTATGTGTGGGAAGTGCCCGTGGATACGGTTTGACACCTAGTGCAGTTCCTTATAATGGCTGGTTGGATGTGTCGGTTATTTATCGTCCGGAGTTAATTCAACTTTTCTCGGGTATGTGGATGCTGTTGCAGGGACGTATTTTAAATCATAAAATGGTGAAACCTTATCGTACACGGAAAGTAAAAGTACTACGTGCGCAGAATGCTTCTGTCAGTTTGGACGGGCGTATTTTAGACCGCCATTTTCCTTTGGAAATTACGATCCAGCCGGAAGCTATAACTTTGATTATCCCTAATTAAAAACTATAGATATCCATTTCTTGCTTTAAGGATAGAGGCAGAGTAGATATCTCAATGAATAGACGTAAGATAATGACAATTTCAGATTTAAGAAAGACAGATAATTTCTTTTTACTGGCTGGTCCTTGTGTGATCGAAGGAGAGGAAATGGCTCTCCGAATAGCAGATCGTATTGTGAAAATAACAGATAAACTGGGTATTCCCTATGTGTTTAAAGGATCTTATCGTAAGGCTAACCGTTCCCGTTTGGATTCGTTTACAGGAATAGGTGATGAAAAGGCCTTGAAAGTACTTCGTAAAGTACGGGAAACTTTTGGAATTCCTGTGGTAACCGATATTCATAGTGCTGGAGAAGCTGCTATGGCCGCTGAATATGTGGATGTGTTGCAGATTCCTGCTTTCCTGTGTCGCCAGACTGATTTGCTGGTGGCGGCAGCTCATACCGGAAAGATTGTCAACATCAAGAAAGGACAATTTTTATCACCTGGCGCCATGCGTTTTGCTGCTGACAAAGTGGTGGAGGCGGGTAATGATCAGGTTATGCTGACCGAGCGGGGAACGACTTTCGGGTATCAGGATTTGATTGTAGATTATCGGGGTATTCCGGAAATGCAGACTTTAGGTTTTCCTGTAATTCTGGATGTGACACATTCTTTGCAACAACCTAATCAGACTGCCGGTGTGACAGGTGGTATGCCGCAGCTTATTGAAACGGTAGCCAAGGCTGGCATAGCGGTAGGAGTGGACGGTTTGTTTATGGAAACCCACGAAGACCCTTCTGTCGCTAAGAGTGACGGAGCGAATATGTTGAAACTGGATTTGCTGGAAGGGCTATTGACCAAACTGGTAAGAATCCGCCAAGTGTTATAAATGTTATTCGTTGGGGATTCACAGGTAAGATGGGTTAATTTATTTGGACTATGGGGCAACTTGCATGAATAGTATAAAATAAGGTCGGTTTTTGCAGTAGAAACCGGCCTTACCTTTCTTTCTCCGTCAAAACAGAAAAAAGAATAGAAGCAGATGTGGATTATTTTTTTAGAATATAAGCCTTCATGCGGGCTATATCATTTAAGTAATCTTGCAAATCTTGTTCATGGTCTTCTTCTTCTGCCATAATATGTTTGGCAATATCACAAGTGGTGAAGTCAATTCCGTTTGTGAATTCTGCAATTTGCTGATAGCGGTAGATGGCACAACGTTCGGATTCTACATTTTGTTTCAACAAGATTTCCGAACCGAAATCTACGGGCGCATCATATTTGCAGCGAGCTAAATCAAACCATTGTTTAGGGTCAAGTACGGGTACGCCTTCCAATTCAATGATACGGTCGGCCAATAATTTTGCATGGTTATATTCCTCGGCTGCATGTTCTTGAAACTCGCGTTGTACATCACCGCGCATAGCGCCTTCTACTACGAATGAACCTACCCAGTATTGGTAGAAAGCCAACCATTCTTCGGACAGAGCTGCATTCAGCTGAGCCAATAAGTCCACAATGTCAATTTTATCCTTCAGGATATTCACAGATTCTTTAGCCATAATGTAAAGTTTAAGTTAGTGTTTATTATTATTTAGTCCACAGCGGGTATAGTCATGTCGTCTAACACACCTATGCCTTCCTGGTCTACATCTTTTTTTACGTCAGAACTGGTATAAAGCCAGATACCGAATCCCAGCACAAATAAAATAAGGAGGATGATTCCCCATAATTTACCTTTACTCATAGTTTCTTGGTTTTAGTTTCTTTAATAACAGCTGGTATTGAAAAAGGTTTTGTAAGTAGAGAAAAAACAGGCGTCTGTTATGGAAAAACGGACGCCTGTGTGTGTGAAGTATGAATTGATATTAGATTTTATCCTATTTTGCTGATTTTTTTTAGTTTCTCTTCATCAATGATTTTAATTTTTCTACCGTCGATGGTAATCAGTTTTTCAGTTGCAAAGTTAGAAAGCGTACGGATTGCGTTCGAAGTAGTCATATTTGATAAGTTTGCCAAATCTTCTCGTGAAAGGTAAATGCTTAGTGTAGATTCATCTTCTTCTACTCCATAAGTATCTTTCAAAAATAACAGAGATTCCGCCAATCGTCCACGAATATGTTTTTGCGTAAGATTTACGGTTCTTTCATCAGAAATTCCCAAATCTATAGAAAGTTGGCGGATAAAGAACAAAGCTAATTCAGAGTTGTCTTTTATCAGTTTCATAATGGCCGGCATGGGAATAAGGCAGATAGTGCAAGGCTCGAAAGCGGAAGCAGCTGTCACGAAGTTCCCTTCGGCAAAAAAAGCTCGGTATGCGAAATATTCTTTCGTCTTTAATACGCGGATAATCTGGCTACGTCCTCCCACACCTTCTTTGTAGATTTTTACTTTTCCACTAAGAAGACACATAAGGTGCATCGGAGTTTCTCCTTCGCAGTATATCGTCTCATTCTTTTTATACTTCTGTATCGTAAAGTTCTGAGCCAAGAACTCTCTTTGTTCCTGTGTTAAAGGTTGCCATAAGTCTGGTATACTTTCAGCAATCTCAGTTTCTGATAATTCTTTTCTAACCATAAACGTGCTATAAAACCGTGTTATAGAGCACAAATATAAGAAGAAAAAATAAAAGGACGAAGTAATCAGAAGAAAAAAGAAAGATATATTATTAATTTATCTTCAAAAAATAACAAAAGGATAGGTTCTTATCTCCTATCCTTTCTTTTTTTGTGAAATTTTATTTGGTGAACAGTAATTCACGATATTTAGGTAATGGCCAAATCTCATCGTCTATTTCTAGTTCCAAATGGTCAATATGGTCGCGGATTTCTTCCAGATATGGACGCACTTGTTCCTCGTAGCTGAAGGCTTTCTCTACTTGGCTTCCCAAATGATTTGCTACTTTTCGGGCTTCTGTCATATTGTGCACGGCTTTTTTAATAGCAAGTATGCGGTTTTGAATTTCACGTACCAAATTCTTCCGGTCTTCGGTCAGCTCTTCGTATTCTTCGGTGGAGAATATCTCTTTCAGACCACGAAGATTTTCTAATAGTCTGTTCTGATAAATTACAGCTGTGGGAACAATATGATTGATAGCTAGATCGCCTAGTACACGACTTCAATCTGGACCTTTTTAGTAAACTTTTCCAGTTCCACTTCTATACGACAGAACAATTCATTTTCATTGAATATTTTTTCGCCTATCAGTACTGCACGAGATTGCTCATCGTTGAACTTCAGGATGGCTTCGGTACATGGCAGATATTGGTCAATCCGCGTCGCGCGGCTTCTGCTTTCCATTCTTCCGAGTAGCCGTCACCTTCAAAACGGATGTTTTGTGAAGCGATGATGGTTTCTTTTAATACCTTATACAGAGCTTCTTCCTGTTCCATCCCTCCGTTTACTAATTTATCTATCTGGGTCTTGAACTCATTCAACTGGTGTGCCATAGCGGCATTGATCACAATCATTGATGCGGCACAGTTGGCAGATGAGCCTGCAGCACGGAATTCAAAACGGTTTCCGGTGAAGGCAAAAGGAGAGGTACGGTTACGGTCTGTATTGTCTTGCAATATGGCAGGTATGCGCCCGATACCCAATTGCAATGCTTTCTTTTCATCAGGGGTCAGTTCGGCGTCATTCAGACGTGCCACTACTTCGTCCAACATATGGGAAAGATGACGTCCTAGGAAAATAGACAGAATAGCGGGGGGGGCTTCATTTGCTCCCAGGCGATGGCTGTTTCCGGCACTGACAATAGAGGCACGTAGTAAATCTTGGTTTTTATAGACCATCATCAGTACGTTGACTATGAAAGTCAGGAAAAGCATATTTCCTTCCGCAGTCTTGGCAGGAGAGAACAAATTGATGCCTGTGTCTGTACAAAGTGACCAGTTGTTGTGTTTGCCCGATCCGTTTACTCCTTTGAATGGTTTTTCGTGGAGCAGTACAGTAAAATTGTGTTTGGAAGCGATACGTTTCATCAGGTCCATTACCAGCTGGTTATGGTCGTTGGCCAGATTTACATCTTCAAAAATAGGAGCTAGCTCAAATTGGTTGGGAGCCACTTCGTTATGCCGTGTTTTTACCGGAATCCCTAGTTTGTGACATTCCAGTTCCAATTCTTTCATAAAACTGGTTACACGTGGAGGGATGGAACCGAAGTAGTGGTCGTCTAGCTGCTGGTCCTTGGCAGACGAGTGTCCCATCAAGGTGCGTCCGGTCAGGCAAAGATCCGGACGTGCATTATATAGTGCGGTATCCACTAAAAAGTATTCTTGTTCCCAACCCAGATTGGCGAATACGCGTTTTACGTTTGGATCGAACATTCTGCAAACCTCAGTTGCCGCTTTGTCTACAGCACCTAATGCCTTCAACAAAGGAGTTTTATAGTCGAGTGCTTCGCCTGTATAAGAGATGAAGATAGTAGGAATACAAAGTGTGCTGTCTACAATGAAAGCCGGAGAAGAAACATCCCATGCCGTATAGCCACGTGCTTCAAATGTGTTCCGGATACCGCCGTTGGGAAAACTGGATGCATCCGGTTCTTGTTGGATAAGCAGTTTGCCCGAGAAGCGTTCTATAACATTACCGTCGTCACCGAATTCAATAAAGCCGTCGTGCTTTTCGGCAGTTCCGTCAGTCAGAGGCTGGAACCAATGAGTGTAGTGGGTAACATTAAAGGTCTTTGCCCAATTCTTCATGCCATTGGCTATCATGTCGGCCATTTCACGATTGATAGGGGTACCTTTCTCGATTGCGTTTATTACTGCTTTATAAGCCTCACTAGGCAGATATTCCTGCATTTTTTTACGGTCGAATACGTGGTTGCCGTAATAATCAGCTAACTTTTCAGAGGGGTAGTCAACTTTAACGGGGCGTCTGTTGGCTAACTCCTGTAGAGCAAAAAATCTCATTTTGGACATGTTGTCTTTCTTTTACTGGTTGTTGGCTGCAAAAATACTGCTTTTTGATTAATAATTCGCTATATCGCTAATCATTTTTCATTTCTGTTAAGGATGTTAATTAAGTATTATCATGCGTCAGCCTGTTGGTTTTTGTTTATATTTGCTCTTCAAACAATGAAAAGAAAGTACATTGATGCACTATATACGGATTGTCAGCTTGATTATATTTTGTCTTTTGTTACCTTTAGCTGTTCAGGCTAAGAGGGAAAAGGTTGATATGCCCGACAAGCCGATGGTGTCCGATTCCATTCTTCAGTGTATTTTCCAGTTTTCGCCGTTCTATTCCCGTATCATTGATGAGTATAAGGCTGATTTATATATAAAAGGAAAAGTAAAGGTACATAAGCGCAATCACCTTATCCGCTATGTACCGTCCATGTTTCGTTTCGAAAAACACATCAATGATTACCTTATGGAATCTCTTAGTGAGCTGCATTATACGGCCCCTGATATATACGACCGTAAGATAAAAGCGGTATCCACTACATTTCCACGTAACAGGGGACAGATAACGGATGTGATGGATTATTTGAACATGAATATCTATTCTTCTTCATTGATGTCCGATAAACTTCTTTCTCCTTTGGATAAGAAATCTAGCAGATATTATCATTATTTATTGGATTCTATAGCCGGTCCTCCCGATTGCCAGCGGTATAAAATACTTATTATTCCCAAATTCCGTGGTACACAGTTGGTCAGTGGATATATGTGGGTTAGTGATCAGATATGGACTATTCGTGAACTTTATATTGAAGGCGTTTATGATGTGATCCGCTTCAAGGTCCGTGTCAAGATGGGAGAGGAGGGCGATGTGGAGTTTCTGCCGGTGCAGTTTGATTTGAATCTTGTTTTTAAGTTTATAGGTAACCATCTGGAAATGGATATGGGAGCCTGGTTGAAATACAATGAAATTAAATTTTATGAAGGAGCCGCCCGGCGTAAATCTCAAAAGAAGCATCGCCATGACCTGACGGAATCCTATAAGCTGACTTGTGATTCGGAACAGCTGATAACAGATAAGGAAAAGTTCAATGAGCTGCGTCCCATTCCGCTGTCCGCTTTGGAGGATTCTTTGTATAGAAGTTATGCTTTACGTCAGGATACGCTTTTACGCGTACCGAAAAAAAAGAAGAATGAACATTTGGAGTTTTGGGGGGAGTTGGGTGACATGCTTATCAGTAGTTACAATGTGAATTTGTCCAGTATGGGGAGTGTGCATTGTTCTCCACTTATTAATCCGGTGCTGTTGGATTATAGCCACAGCAGGGGCTTTTCGTATAAGCAGAAGTTTAAATACAGTCGGCTTTTTCATGATGGACGTATACTTAGAATCAGTCCGCAGATAGGTTATAATTTTACACATAAGGAACTTTATGTGAAAGCGGATGCCGATTGGCAATATTGGCCGGAAAAGCAGGCTAGTTTTGAGGTTAGTGTAGGTAACGGTAACCGCATATATAGTAGTGTCGTATTGGATCAGCTAAAGCAATTGCCCGATAGTACCTTTAATTTTGACCAATTGGAATTGGACTATTTCAAGGATGTGTATCTCAATCTGTTCCATAATATAGAAATAGTGAACGGCTTGTTTATTAAAGCAGGTGTTTCCGTACATTGGAGGTATCTGATAAATAATTCGAAAGTCATTCTTGAAAAGCCGTTGCCCGATAAGGATTGGGCTGCATTGCGAGGTATCAGATCAGAATACAATAGTTTTGCACCTCGTATACGTATTGAATGGACTCCCGGTATGTATTATTACATGAACGGTCGCCGGAAGATGAATGTAGGTTCCAGTATGCCTACTTTTATGCTGGATTATGAACGGGGCATTAAAGGTGTATTCAAGAGTACGGGTGCTCATGAACGTTGGGAGTTTGATATACAGCAAAACTTGAAACTGAGCGGAATCCGAAGTATCGGTTATCGCATTGGGGGGGGGATGTTTACCAAGCAGGAAGATATGTATTTCGTGGATTTTGCTAACTTTGCCCGTCGTAATCTTCCCGAAGGATGGAATGATGATATTGGTGGCACTTTCCAATTGCTGGACGGACGTTGGTATAACTCCTCACGTCAGTACTGGCGGGGGAATTTCACCTATGAGTCTCCTTTTATTTTCTTGAAACCCTTAAACCGTTGGCTGGGATTAGTCCAGCAGGAGCGTTTGTATGGTGGTATCCTGTTCATGCCACATCTTAATCCATATATCGAGTTGGGTTATGGCATCGGCACACATATATTTGATGTGGGGGCTTTTGTAAGCACTATCAACGGGCAATTTGATACCTTTGGTTTTAAATTCACTTTCGAGTTATTTAATAAATAATCCTGTTCAAACAATCTGTTTGGTTTTC
>ENA-OQDE01000039-OQDE01000039.1-human-gut-metagenome-genome-assembly--contig:-NODE-39-length-72712-cov-10.127313_pt1 | contig 72712 bp, 71 predicted proteins | sample MGYA00242768_ERZ504595 | MGnify/ENA primary metagenome ERZ504595 (study PRJEB26092, sample SAMD00036307) | human gut metagenome | host: Homo sapiens | study: EMG produced TPA metagenomics assembly of...
TCCTGTCCATCAGTCCCAGTATCCCCTCGCTCCGGTAGCGGCGCATCCACTGGTACACGCTCGTCGGCGTGCAACCCGCGTCGCGCGCCACGCGGGCGAGGGGCTCGCCCTCGAGCGCGCGTCTGGCCGCATTCGTCTTGCATTCCAGCGTATACGAACGCCTGCACGCGCCCGTGTAACGCGGGTCCTCGCGAACCCATTTCACCAGCGCGCCCTCGGACGGGTAACCAAGCTCGGCAATGACCTTCCTGATGGTCATGCCTCCGTGAAATACAGGTCAACGGCCCTGCGCCGATCCTCCATCGAAAACATGCGGACTCCAATCCGGACGCCCAAGCGTCCAACTTTCCGTCCGCATCCCCTCGTCTTACTTTTTTTGCGCAGTTTTTCCCTGCGCGTGTCGCGATGATGCGAATATAGATGTGAAGGTTAACAACGTAGTCGTTTATTGGGTTTTGTGATTTCACTCACGTTGTAATTCAATGTCAAATATGTGGCGATTCTCCGTATTTGCTGAGATTGCTATTAAGAATAGCTTCTTGTAAAGTGTCTTATCGTAATTGCGAATGCGTATTCTTCAATGAAGAAGGCATCTGCTTCACCTCGAAGAAGAGATTAAGGAAAATATAGTTAATGAAAAAGAAGAAGACTATATCGGCTGCGCTGGCAACAGCGTTAGCCTTAACCTGCATGGGCAGCGGGGAGGTACTGCGTTCGCAGTGCCCCTGTCTGATGCTGACTTGCAGACTTTGGCAAGTCAGATTCAGCAAATCAACGATACTTCTGATTCTGCAACTGCTTCCGAGACTCCTTCCGCACAAGCCGATGCGGTTGAAGGCTGGACTATTGATTCCAACATCGCTCAGGGCGGCGAAATCCTGGAGATGGCAAACGGTTGGCTGCACCTCAAGTCCACTGCCTCTAACGGTAATGCGGCAGCGAACCCCAGCTCCAGCAACAACTGGCCGGCAGTAGCCGTATGGGGCACAGATTACGACTTCTCCAAGGCCGGCTCCTTCCACGCCACCATCAAATCCCCGCAGGAAGGCTCCGCCAACCGCTTCGGCTTCTACCTAGGCTACAACGATCCGGGCAGCGGCCTGTTCATCGGTTATGATTCAGGCGGCTGGTTCTGGCAGACCTATACCGGTGGTGGCAACGGCGGTTGGTACGGCGGCAATCGCATCGCCGCTCCAAGCGCCAACGATGAGCATGACATCCAGGTTTCCTGGACCGACGCCAAGGTCGCCACACTGACCGTGGATGGCCAGAAGGCATTCGATGTCGATTACTCCGCAATGACGAACCTCTCCAACAAGCTTGCCATCAAGGCTGGCTCCTGGAAGGAGCTGAACCAGGTCACCGACGTGTACATCAAGGACTTCCCGGAGGTTGTCGAAGCCGCCAAGCACGCGGTTTCCGGCAAGGTTGTGGACGCTGAAGGCGCTGCCATTGAAGGCGCAACAGTGCGTTTGGATAAGACCAAGGTGAAGACCGGTGCAGATGGCACCTTCTCCTTCGCCGACATTGAAGAAGGCGAACACACGCTTTCGATTGCCAAGGAAGGCTATGAGGACGTCTCCCAGCAGGTGGCGGTCTCCGGCGTGGACCTTGCCATCGATCCCATCACCCTGAACAAAACCGTTCAGGTCGCCTCCGAAACGCTGAAGACCAAGAAGATGGAAGTTCAGATTAAGAAGAACTTCCCCTCTGTGCTGCAGTACACGATGACCGACGGCAAGGTGATGTACGGCCAAACCAAGGATGTGCGCACCGTTGAGATCAACGGCACCAACATCGAACTGACCGACGATGACGTGACCTTCAAGAAGGTTTCCGATACCGAAGCCACCTACACGCTGAAGGTCAAGGATGAGGCCAAGAAGATTGACGCGGTGATCACCGTTCAGATCACGGTCAAGGCCAACCAGCTGCACCTCAACGTCACCAAGATCAAGAACAACCTGTCCGAAGGCATTCCTGAGGGCAACGGTGTGGAGGAGAACGCCATCCAGACGCTGTCCTTCCCGAACCAGAGTCTCGTTTCCGTGCGTTCCAGCCAGGAAAATGCCCAATTCACTGGTGCTCGTATGTCTTCCAACACGCAGAATCCTGGCGATACCAACTTCGCAGTGACCGAAGATACTAACGTCACCGATAGCGACTACACCTACGGCTTCATCTCCGGTGCTGGCCTGAGTGCCGGCCTGTGGAGCAACTCCGAGCACGATGGCACCTATGTGGCGGCTCCTGTGCGCGGCGGCAGCCAGAACACGCGTGTCTACGCCACCACCCAGCAGACTGGTGACGCCACCTCCCTGGGCCTGGCCAGCGCTCCGTGGTACTACCACCGCACGGTCACCGATTCCAAGGGCAAGAAGTACACCGTGGCCGAAACCGCTCTGCCGCAGATGGCCGTGGCCATCGCCGGCGACGAGAACGAAGACGGTGCCGTCAACTGGCAGGATGGCGCAATCGCCTACCGCGACATCATGAACAACCCGTACAAGTCCGAGGAAGTTCCCGAACTGGTGGCATGGCGTATCGCATGAACTTCGGCTCCCAGGCGCAGAACCCGTTCCTCACCACGCTTGACAACGTCAAGAAGGTGGCCTTGAACACCGACGGCCTCGGCCAGTCCGTGCTGCTCAAGGGCTACGGCAATGAAGGCCACGACTCCGGCCACCCGGACTACGGCGATATCGGCCAGCGTCTCGGCGGCGCGACGACATGAACACCATGATGGAAGAGGGCTCCAAGTATGGCGCTCGCTTCGGTGTGCACGTCAACGCCTCCGAAATGTATCCGGAAGCCAAGGCCTTCAGCGAGGACATGGTGCGCCGCAACTCTGCAGGCGGCCTGAGGTATGGCTGGAACTGGCTTGATCAGGGTGTCGGCATCGACGGTATCTACGATCTGGCATCCGGTTCTCGTGTAAGCCGTTTCGCTGACCTCAGCAAGGAAGTCGGCGACAACATGGACTTCATCTACCTCGATGTGTGGGGCAACCTGACTTCTTCCGGTTCGGAAGATTCTTGGGAAACCCGCAAGATGAGCAAGATGATCAACGACAACGGCTGGCGTATGACCACCGAATGGGGTTCCGGCAACGAGTACGACTCCACCTTCCAGCACTGGGCAGCTGATCTGACCTACGGCGGCTACACCTCCAAGGGCGAGAACTCCGAAGTGATGCGCTTCCTGCGCAACCACCAGAAGGACAGCTGGGTTGGCGACTACCCGCAATACGGCGGCGCTGCCAACGCCCCGCTGCTCGGCGGCTACAACATGAAGGACTTCGAAGGCTGGCAGGGCCGCAACGACTATGCCGCCTACATCAAGAACCTGTACACCCATGATGTGTCCACTAAGTTCATCCAGCACTTCAAGGTGACCCGCTGGGTCAACAACCCGCTGCTGACCGCCGACAATGGCAATGCCGCTGCCGTGTCCGACCCGAACACGAACAACGGCAACGAGCAGATTACCCTGAAGGATTCCAACGGCAACGTTGTAGTAGTCTCCCGTGGTTCCAACGACACCTCTAGCGCAGCCTACCGCCAGCGCACCATCACCTTCAACGGCGTGATGGTGGCTTCCGGTGCTGTCTCCGCAGGCGATGGTTCCTCCACTGGTGACGAGTCCTACCTGCTGCCGTGGCTGTGGGATTCCTCCACCGGCAAGCTGGTCAAGGATTCCGAACAGAAGCTCTACCACTGGAATACCAAGGGTGGCACCACCACTTGGACCCTGCCGGACAGCTGGAAGAACCTCTCCAGTGTGAAGGTGTACCAGCTCACCGATCAGGGTAAGACCAACGAGCAGACCGTTGCCGTCTCCGGCGGCAAGGTGACGCTCACCGCTGATGCCGAAACCCCGTACGTGGTGTACAAGGGCGAGGCCAAGCAGATTCAGGTCAACTGGAGCGAAGGCATGCATGTGGTAGACGCCGGCTTCAACGGCGGCTCCAACACCCTCACCGACAACTGGACCGTCAGCGGCTCCGGCAAGGCTGAAGTCGAAGGCGATAACAACGCCATGCTGCGCCTGACCGGCAAGGTTGACGTCTCCCAGCGCCTGGCCGACCTTAAGGCCGGCCAGAAGTACGCACTGTACGTCGGCGTTGACAACCGCAGCACCGGCGACGCATCCGTCACCGTAACCAGCGGCGGTAAGGTGCTGGCCACCAACTCCACCGGTAAGTCCATCGCCAAGAACTACATCAAGGCATACGGCCACAACACGAACAGCGATACGGAAAATGGCTCCAGCTACTTCCAGAACATGTACGTGTTCTTCACCGCGCCTGAGAACGGCGATGCCACGGTAACCCTGTCTCACAAGAGCACCGACGGAGCACACACCTACTTCGACGATGTGCGCATCGTGGAGAACCAGTACTCCGGCATCACCTATGAGAAGGACGGCACGCTGAAGTCCCTCACCAACGGATTCGAAAACAACGCCCAGGGCATCTGGCCGTTCGTGGTCTCCGGTTCCGAAGGCGTTGAGGACAACCGCATCCACCTCTCCGAGCTGCATGCTCCGTTCACGCAGGCCGGTTGGGATGTCAAGAAGATGGACGATGTGCTCGATGGCACTTGGTCTGTGAAGGTTAACGGCCTGACCCAGAAGGGCACGCTGGTCTACCAGACGATCCCGCAGAACGTGAAGTTCGAGCGGGTGCCAAGTACAAGGTGAGCTTCGACTACCAGTCCGGTTCCGATGACATCTACGCCATCGCTGTGGGCCAGGGTGAATACTCTGCCGGCAGCGTGAAGCTGACCAACCTGAAGAAGGCTCTGGGTGAGACCGGCAAGGCCGAGTTCGAGCTGACCGGTGGCGTCAACGGCGATTCCTGGTTCGGTATTTACTCGACCGCAACCGCACCTGATCTGCAGGGTTCCACCGGCAATGCACAGGACTTCGGCGGATACAAGGACTTCGTGCTCGACAACCTGAAGATCGAGCGCATCGAGTCCCAGACCCGCACCAAGGCCGAAGCGCAGGACAAGGTCAAGGAAATCCGCGGCAAGTACGATTCCAAGCGTGCTGAGCTCTCCGATGCCGCATGGCAGCAGTATCAGGACACCTTGGTCAAGGCTCGCGTGCTCATCAACAAGAATGGCGCAACCGCTGAGGACTTCACCAAGGCATACGACATTCTCGTGGCCCTCGACGAGTACATGAAGACCGCTCCCGGCAACGAGAGCAGCGACAAGTACGACGTGGCAGCTGACGGCTCCGATGAGCTGGGTGGCTACACCGTGGCCACGGGCAGCGAAGAGCCTACCGCAGGCCTGCCGAGCGAAGGCCCGGCCGGTCTGGCACAGGATGGCAACGACAGCACCCACTGGCACACCAGCTGGAGCAAGAACGCAGTCGGCAACGGCACCGCATGGTATCAGTTCAACCTCAACAAACCGACCACCATCAACGGCCTGCGCTACCTGCCGCGCTCCGGAGGTATGAACGCCAACGGCAAGATCAAGGCTACAAGATCACGCTCACTCTGGCGGATGGCACCACCAAGGATGTCGTCACCGATGCTGAGTTCTCCACCACCACCATGTGGCAGAAGGCCAGCTTCGACGCCGTCGAGAATGTGACCGCCGTACGCTTGACCGTCCTGTCTTCCGCAGGCCAGAGCGACTCCCAGGCCAACAAGTTCGCATCCGCTGCCGAACTGCGTTTGACCACGGACCGCGAGGTTGAGGAAGAGACTGTCGCTCCGGACAAGACCGACCTCAACGACACCATCGCCAAGGCTAACGGTCTTAAGGAATCCGACTACACGGCTGAAAGCTGGACTGCTCTGGTCAAGGCCCGCGAAGCTGCACAGGCCGTGGCGGATAACGATAAGGCCACCGCTTACGATGTGGCTCTGGCGCTGACGAACCTCGAATCCGCTATCGCTGGTCTCGAGAAGACCGGTGAGGAGCCTGGCCCAGGCCCGGTTGAGGTGAACAAGACCGACCTGCAGACTGCAGTGAACAAGGCAAGCAAGCTCGAGAAGGCCGATTACACGACCAACTCGTGGGAAGCTTTCGCCGAGGCACTGAAGGCTGCACAGCAGGTGCTCGACAACAAGAACGCCACCCAGCAGGATGTGGATACCGCACTGAGCGCTCTTCAGGACGCCATCTCCAAGCTGGAAGCTGCCACCGAGCCGAAGCCGAATCCGGAACCGGGCGTGGTGGACAAGGCTGCTCTGAACGCGACCATCAACAAGGCCGCCGCCATCAACCTGGGTCTCTACACCGACGACTCCGCCAACGCTCTGCGCGCCGCGCTGAAGAAGGCCCGTGAGGTCTCCGACAACAGCAACGCCACGCAGAAGCAGGTCGACGCAGCTCGTGAGGCTCTCGAGAAGGCAATTGCCGGCTTGGTGAAGCGTACCGCTGCCAAGGGTGATGGCAATGTCGTCTCCAACACGGGTGCCAATGTCGTCACGATTGCTGTGGCCGGATTGCTGCTGGCCGGTGCCGGCGCCGCAATCGCCTACCGCCGCAATCGCGAGCAGATGTGATTATGAAACCGTAAGGTTCGCGACCACATAAGGAGCACTCCTTATTATCTCGGCCGGTGCCGGTCAGCAATGCCCAGCGCCGGCCGTTTTTGTATGAATCAGTGTTTTCCGGTCACCCAGCGGGCATCGGAATGCACATGGGGGATCATCATCACAATGACCGCAATCAGACAGACGATCATCACCATCAAAATAACGTCCTCATGACCGCGCGTCTGCAGCGTGGCTCCAGTCAAAGCACCGAGCGCCAAAGCCAGCATTACAATCGCGCGCCGGCCAAGTTTGGACTGCTCATGACCATGCGCCGAAGTGTCAGCGATAATCCCAGTTAACGTCATCGTCAACACAGTCGTGGGCAAATCTGGCACCGAAAGCTTACGAGCAGTGGAATTCTGAATGCCCATAGCCGGTGCGAGCAGCACAATCAGCAGAATAATATGCAAATCAATATGCCGAGCAGTTGGGAAGTTCAGACTGGGCTGTGCCGTGCGGGCGATGGCTGAAGCATCAGTGCCACCCATCGACGGTTCAGGCGCAAACTGATTGAGCAGATAAATGCCGACGAGCGCAGCTGCCACAAAAGCCAGCTGGATTGACGTGGACACCAGCAGATGGCGCGCGCGGTTGGCGCCAAAGTAATGAATAATGCGTCCGCCGATGAACGCACCAATCATGAACGTGGCCAGCGTGAGCGCCGAAGTCCACCAGACGAAGCCCTGCGCGTGGGCGAATGCAAAACCAAGGAACACAATGTTGCCGGTCACATTGGCCACAAATACATGACCGAGTGCCAAGTAACTTAACGCATCCACCAGTCCGGCGACAAACGTGAGAATAACCAGAGCTGGGGAAAGCAGACCGTACCGATCATCCTTGCGGGGAATCAGTGTGCGTCCTGCTTCGGCAAGGTGTGAGGTCATGGTGGGAGAGGCTTTCCTTTGCTGTTTGGCGGTATTCAATAGCTGGCGCGCGGCCTTGCACATTATGAAGTGTGTGCCGGACGGTATATGTCAATGAGTCTGCGCTCGCATGCGGAGTGCGTGCAACAGTTCGCTATGAGTTCACCTGCGATTCGCTGAACGCGCATAGTTCGGTAACGCGATTTCGCTATATCTGGTCGTAATACCGATGAGGCTAGGAAAAGGAATGATTATGCAGTCAGATAACAGCCATCATGAAGCACATCAGAACGACCTGAACTACAGCAGTGAGTACCAGTACGATATGTATATGTATGCCGAGTACGGCATCGAGTGGTGATTGAGAGCCCCGAGTGAGAATTGGACTCACGACCTCTTCCTTACCAAGGAAGTGCTCTACCACTGAGCTATCGGGGCGATAATGTGCGCACGGCTTAGGGCCGTTGAACGGCTTGCACAACAATACACGCAATCGCGTATTACGCAAATCGACGGGTGTGCGAGGAAGTATTCGGGTGCTCTAAGTTGTACACATGAGCGCAATATTGGCTATTTTGCGCTCATGTGGCATTCGGATGTGCCACGTAATCGCATTTTCGTGTTTTTATGCGCTGTTGTGGCACGAAAATTGTGGGAATTCGGTCGTCTCGGAATATGTGCCATGCCACGCCACTGCAAAAACAGTGAATGTGCACGATTGTGCACATATCTGGACCGCTGCGTATATGCATGTGGGTGCGGATAACAAAAGGGTTTTGACAAAAGCCAAAACCCTGATGGCGGAGGATACGAGATTCGAACTCGTGAGGCTGTTACACCAACACGCTTTCCAAGCGTGCGCCATAGACCACTAGGCGAATCCTCCATGCACTGCAGTGCTTGCTAGAAGTAAGCTCCGTAGGCAACTTGAATAAGCTACCACAGCTTTCGGATAAATGCACATTCAGTGCCGGCTGCGGCGTGTCGCTTTGTGGACAAGGACCACCAATGAGTGCCTGCGCTGATGTGCAGGTCGTTCGTACGGCGTGTGCAACAGGTGATCTCACCGGGGGATGAACCAGTGCAAATCAAAGCGACTCAAGGCAAGTCAGCAAACCCGAGGCAAACCAGAATGAACATGCGCATGCCATCGCGTGAATTATTGCCAGCCTCTTGCCGTGATGCAACATAGTGATTTTAGGCTATGAACCTTGGTGAAACAGTTGGTCATGCAATATGAGGGATGGGGAGTGGCCAGTCGCGGGGAGTTCATAATTCGGGAAGTCTCCCATCTGTGAGCGGGACAATATCGAATATTGAGACAATCTGCGGTAATAATTGATCGAAAAACAGTGCCTAATACCTCTTAAATCCTAAAAAATCAAGACTGTTCCTCAAAAAAGTTTTTCTTTATATTGAGTAGTTGGTTTTTGATTACTTAGCCGCGCAGAGAGAGAGGGATAGGCATGGTTCGTCGCGCCCAGGCTGCTCTTCGGTCCGTTGAACACACCAGCGTGAGGCAGCTGCGAGTCCTGGCTGCGATTGTATTTCTGTTCGCCATGGTCATCGCCACTGTGGCTCCTGCAGTCACGGCTCCGATGGCCTTCGCCGACAGCAGCACCAGCTCGTCCAGTTCATCAAGCTCGTCCAGCGTTGACTACGCCACCTGGGCCGAAGTCTCCAAGGCGATGGACAAGCAGCTGAACAGCGGTCTTAAGACGTACAAGGATGGCAACACCGCTGGCGCCACCTCCGATTTCATGGGCGCGTACAACAAGATTTACGTGGCCTCCAACTTCACCGCGGTCGTGCACGACACCATTGGCGCGGACAAGCAGCTCGCCCAACAGCAGGCATTCCAAAGCGTTCAGAATCTTTCCTACACGCCTAGCAACGACGATCAACTGGCTCAGCAGATTGATGCGTTGACCGCCGATCTTGACGCCACGGCCCAGCAGCTCGACACCAACGCCGATCTCGCCAAGCCGAAGGCGTACGCCGAAGCGCTGCAGGCGCAGCTGGCCAAAGAGCGCAAGGAGCTCGACGCCAAGAAAAAGAAGAACCCGGGCAAGGGCAATCGTTCATGGACCGACGTGGCCAACGAAATGACCCCGATTCTCGACAATGCATACAAAGCTTACGAAAAGGGTGATGGTGCCAAGGGCGCCACGCTCGTGAACAACGCGTACTACCAGTATTACGAGAAGCTCGGCTTCGAAAAGAACGTGATGAACGCCATCAGCGGCAACCGCGTCTCGCAGGTGGAATACCAGTTCAAGATGTGCCGCAAGTCCATGAACGCCGGCGCATCCCTGAAAGACACCAAGAAGCTGATCGACGACCTCAAGGCCATGCTGATCAAGGACGCCGGCATTCTTGACGGTGGTGCCGCCGATAAGGAAGACGGTTTCACCAAGCTGGTCACCAGCTCCTCCGGCCAGGCGTTCCTCGTGCTTATCCGTGAGGGTCTTGAAGCTCTGCTGGTGGTTGCAGCCATCGTCGCCTACTTGGTCAAGTCCGATAACAAGCGCTTCGTCAAGTGGATTTACTTGGGTGTGCTCGTCGGTCTGCTCGGCGCCGGCTTGGTGGCTGTGATCTTCGTGTTCGCCTTCGGCGGCTCCGGCCCGATTCAGGAGATCATGGAAGGCACCTGCGCACTGATCGCCATGGGCATGCTGCTGTGGACGAGTAACTGGATGCTGAACAAGTCCAGCGTGGAAGCGTGGAACCGTTACATTCGCAAGAAGACCGAGCTGCTGTGGCTGATGCCGAAGCCGCCGCAAGTGCCGACAACGTGACGTTGAAAACCGTGGTCTCGCTGGCTATGCTGAGCTTCCTCGCCGTGTTCCGTGAAGGCGCTGAAACCGTGATCTTCTACGAGTCCATCTACACGATGAGCCGCGATACTCGCGGTATGTGGATCGGTGGTCTGACCGCCGCGGTGGTGCTTGTCGGCATCTTCCTGCTCTTCCGCTTCACCTCCGTGAAGATTCCGATTGGTCCGTTCTTCCTGGTCACTTCGATTCTGATGTCTGTGCTGGTGGTGGTGTTCGCCGGCGGCGGCGTCCACTCGCTGATCGAGGGCGACTTGCTGCCCGCCTTCTACCTGAACGGTGTGCCGACGAACGATTGGCTTGGCCTCTACCGTACGTCGAATGCCTAGTGGCGCAGGCCATCGCAGCCGTTGCGGTTATCGCGCTGTTCGTGGTCGGCTTCATCAAGCAGCGCAAGCTGAAGGCGCAGGCTACTGTCGAGGTCCCGGCCGTGAAGGCGTAGCCCGTCTAGCTCGTCCGTTTCCTCCCATAACTGCAGACAACTGACAGACTTGCGGCACGGCCTCGGATCGATGCCAATTCCTCCAGCCCACGCCGCACTTATCTCATAACTGAATAATTGCAATTATCTAAGCGTGAATCCTAATTCACCAGAGATAGAGAAAAGGAATAACAATGATGAAGAACAAGAAACTGGCCGCTCTGCTCGGCCTGCTGCTCGCCGGTTCCATGACCGTGTCCATGGCTGCCTGCGGTTCCACCAACTCCGCATCCGACACTAAGGCTGACTCCTCCTCCCAGTCTTCCGACTCCTCTTCCTCCGATTCTTCCTCCGATTCCGGCGCCGGTTTCGAAGAGGTTCCGGTTGGCCCGTCCGGTACTGCTGAAGAGCAGGATCAGGACGCCGGCCCGCTGACCGTGGGCGCTGTGTACTTCCAGCCGATCGATATGGAGCCGTCTTCCATGGGCCTGAAGGCTGCTGACGCTTCCTTCCACCTCGAGGCCGACATCCATGCCAACCAGAAGGCACCGAGCTCGGCTACGGCAAGGGCGACTTCGTGCCGGATCTGACCGTGAACTACACCATCATCGATAAGTCCACCGGCAAGGAAGTCGAGGGCGGCACCGCCACCTCCGGTACCTTCATGCAGATGAACGCTTCCGATGGCCCGCACTACGGCGCCAACGTCAAGCTCGACAAGGCTGGCACCTACCAGCTGAAGCTCTCCATCGAATCCCCGGCCTCCAAGGGTTGGATGCTGCACGTTGACCCGGAGACCGGCGTCAAGGGCCACTTCTGGACCGAGCCGATCGAGGTCACCTTCGACAACTGGGATTACACTCCTCGCCAGTGGTGATTGACTAAGCAGAAAGCCCCCTCGTCAGAGGGGGCTTTACGCCGCTTTAGGGAGATAATTCTTAGGACGGTCTAAAACTCCCCTCAGTCCGCTTCGCGGACAGCTCCCCTCAGAGAGGGGAGCCTAAGGTGAACAGAGAAAGGACGCGAATGCTTGAACAATTCGTGGCAGTGATGCCGGGCACTTTGGCCCCCGCATTGCTGGTGATGAGCCTGAGCGTGATGCTCACGGTCGGCGAGGGGCGAGATAAGCCGATAAGCTCGCATTGGCGTCTCATCGGCCTGATCGTCGGTCTGATCGCCGCCATCGTATTCGCCGGCCTGCGCGCCTCGGCCGTGATCAATCAGCGCACGTTCGTCAACTACCCGGTGTTGTGGTGCGCGATCATTGCCGACATCCTGACCATCGTCGTGGTGGTGTTCGCACGCCGCATCACCACCAATTGGCAGCAGCACAAGGTGTTCATGCACATCGCTAACGCCGTGGCCGCCATCGACATCGCACTCACCCTGTTCTACGCGCTGCCGGACGTGATTCTGCAGCTCACCATCTGGGTGGAACCAGGGGAGACCGCATTCACTTCGGCCATGCTGCTGCGCGCTCTTGGTTTCCTGCTTGGCGTGGCCATGTCCATTATTGTGGCCGCCATCTTCCGCACGATGCGCACCACTGCCGTGCGCTGGGCGTTCACCGTGGCCGTCGCGGCCATGATGGTGATTCTGCTGATTCAACACTTCACTGGTCTTGCCCAGATTCTGCAGGCGCGAGGCTTCCCGATGAACCATACGATGTTCGTGGCGCTGGCTTGGTCCATCAACCAGAACTCCACGATGATTATGGCGCAGGCGCTGGTGTTCCTGATTCCCGCCGTGGCCTCCATCGTGGCCGGTTTCCGTATGAAAACCATGATGTGCCGGGAGCCAACGAGGCCACGTTGCGCCGGCATAAGGTATTCCGCCGCCACGCCATCGTCGCTGCCGTGTGGAGCCTTATCGCAGCCATCGGCGTCACAGCAACCCTGACCGTGGGCGTTGCCGCGACCCATCAGACCATCACCCTTTCGCCGCCGGAAGCCTACTCGCTCAAGGACGGCGTGGCCACCATCCCCTTCAGCCAGGTCGAGGACGGCCACCTGCACCGCTTCGAATACAAGGCCAAGGACGGCACCGTCATGCGCTTCATCATCATCCGAAAGAACGGTGGCGCGTACGGCATCGGCCTGGACGCCTGCGAGAACTGCGGCGACGCTGGCTACTACGAGAAGGACGGCAAGATCATCTGCAAGAAGTGCGAGGTGGCCATCAACCTGGCGACCATCGGCTTCAAGGGTGGCTGCAACCCGATACCATTCCCGTACAAGACCGGCCACGGCAAGATCACCATTCAAACTACGGATCTGGACGCGCTGAGCGCCCACTTCCGGTGAGTCAGGCAGGAGACAAGAATCATGTTCTTTCTGCGCATGATTACTCGCTCGTTCACCCGACAGCTGCGCCGGCGCCTGCTTATCGCGCTGACCGTATGCCTGTCGGCGACCGTGTCCGTATCGATGCTGGGCGTCGTGTTCGACGTGGGCGACAAGCTCAACGCCGAGCTGTCCACCTACGGTTCGAACATCACCGTGCAGCCCAAGGCGGATGCGGTCGTTTCCGACCTGTACAACACCGAGTCGGGCGGCGCGACGTCCACCAGCGACCCGACCGCTTTTCTGAAGGAGTCGGACGCGGCCAAGATCAAGACGATCTTCTGGTCGTTCAACATCACCAGCTTCGCGCCGCAGCTCAACATCCACGCCACGGTGAACGGTGCCAACGTGCCGGTCGTCGGCACGTGGTTCAACAAGAACCTCAAGATCTCCACCGGCGAGACTACCGTCGTGGGCGTGGAAGGCATGCGCTCGTGGTGGCAGCTGGACGGCAAGTGGCCCAAAGACGATTCCGACCAGGGCGTGATCGGCAAGACGCTGGCCTCCGAACTCGGCGTGACCACCGGCGACACCATCACCCTCAACAAAACCACCGCCTCAGGCAAGAAGAACGAGCAGAAAATCAAGCTCACCGGTGTCTACGATTCCGGCGACGAGGACAACGGCTCGCTCTACATCGCCTCCTCCACGGCCCAGGTACTCGCCGACCTGCCCGATTCGGTCGACAAAATCGAGGTCAAGGCCCTGACCACGCCGGAGAACGACCTGGCCCGTAAGGCCGCCGCGAACCCGGCCGCGCTGAGCCAGGAGGAATGGGAGACCTGGTACTGCACCGCCTACCCGAGCTCGATCGCCTATCAGATCGAAGAGGTGATTCCGGCGCGGTGGCCAAGCAGGTGCGTCAGGTGGCCGCGTTGCAGGGCAATGTGCTGCAAAAGACGCAGGCCGTGATGATTCTGATGACCGTGCTGAGCCTGATCGCCGCAGCCGTGGCCGTGGCCAACCTGATGGTCGCCTCGATCGGCGAACGGTCGGGCGAGCTGGCGTTGCTCAAGGCGCTCGGTGCCACCGATGCCGCAGTATCCCGCCTGATGCTGGCCGAAACGGCGGCAATCTCGCTGCTGGGCGCGATTGTGGGCGCGCTGCTCGGTTCCGGCGTGGCCCAGCTGATAGGCCGGGTGGTGTTCGGTTCCGGCATTACGATGCGGCCGATGGTGTTCGTGCTGGTGTTCGTGCTGCTGGCTGTCACCGTGCTGCTGGCGTCCGCCTCATCGATTCGTTCGATTCTGAATCTCAAGCCCGCGGAGGTGCTCCATGGTCGCTGAGTTTATCTACGTAGGTGTGGAAGGAGGGAACCGATGACCAACACCGGTATGTTCTTCAGAATGCTGTTCAGCGCCGTGTTCCGTCGGCGTTCGCGCGCGGTGATGGCTGTGGTGGCGTCGCTGGTCGGCGCAGCCACACTGTTCTGTCTGGCGATGATCTGCCTCGCCGTGCCGCAGCAGATGAACGAGGAGATGCGTGCGTACGGCGCGAACCTGATTGTCACGCCCACCGAATCGACCAATGCTGACGGCAAGGCCGGCATCGACAAGGCGATGGTGCAGCACACCACTGAAATGGTCAAGGCCAAGGGTTCCGCGAAATACGCCACCTACCGCTACGAGAACGTGCGCGTCAACGCCTCGCCGTACGTGATGGCCGGCGTGAATGCGGCGCAGGTCAAGAACCTCAACCATCACTGGGTGGTCGACGGCTCGTGGCCGACCGACGGCAAGGTGCTGGTCGGACGCGACATCGCCGACGCATCGGCCTGAGAATCGGCTCCGCCATCACCATCGGCTACCGTGCATCCGATAACGCCAGCACCAACGGCACTTCGTCGAACTCCTCGATCGACCAGCAAACCAAAGACGGCCGTGTCTCCAGTGACATCATGGACACCTCCGGTACCGAATTCCGCGTGGCCGGCATCGTGGACACCGGCGGCAGCGAAGACTCGATCATCTACGCCACCAACGCCGACGTCAACAAGCTCACCGGCATCACGCGCGGCGTGGACGTCATCGAGTATTCGGCCGGCGCCAGCGACCTCGCAGGCCTGGTGTCCAGCATCAACGACATGACTCCATGCACGTCAAGGCACAGCAGGTCACCAAGATCACCGCCTCCGACACCCGCATCATCACCATGCTGCAGACGCTGTTCTGGATCGTCTCGCTGGTGGTGCTGGTGCTGACGCTCGTCGGCGTCGGCACCACAATCAGCTCGATCGTCTCGCAGCGACGCAACGAGATTGGCCTGCGCAAGGCCCTCGGTGCTAGCTCGCGTGCCATCGGCACCGAGTTCTACATCGAATCGTCGCTCTACGGCCTGATTGGCGGCCTCATCGGCACCGCAATCGGCTACGGACTCGCCAGTTGGCTGTGCGTGGCGGTGTTCGAACGCTCCATCGTATTCAACTGGTGGCTGGCCCTGATTTCCGTGCTGTTCAGCGCGCTGGTCGCCATCGTCGCCTCCATCCCGCCCGTCCACCGCGCCACCCGCATCGACCCCGCCGTCGTGCTTCGCGAAGAATAAAGAAAGAGAAACGTCATGCTACTTGAACTCGACCACATCTCGAAGATCTACGGCGACCTGCGTGCCGTGGACGACCTCAATCTGACCGTGCCGGAAGGCGAATGGCTCGCCATCGTCGGCTCCTCCGGCTCAGGCAAGACCACGCTGATGAACATGATTGGCTGCATGGACACGCCCTCCAAGGGCTCCGTGAAGCTGGAAGGCCGCAAGCTGGAGGACCTGAACGCCACGCAGCTGGCCGACGTGCGCAAGAACCTCATCGGACTGGTGTTCCAGAAGTTCTATCTGGTGCCGCACCTGACCGCCGTGGAAAACGTGATGGTGGCCCAGTACTACCATTCGGTGGTCGATGAGAAGCAGGCCATGGAGGCGCTGGAAAAGGTCGGCCTGAAGGACCGCGCCCACCACCTGCCCGGCCAGCTCTCCGGCGGCGAGCAGCAGCGCGTGTGCGTGGCCCGCGCGCTGATCAACGACCCGAAGCTGATTCTGGCCGATGAGCCACCGGCAACCTCGACGAGAAGAACGAGAAAATCGTGCTCGACCTGTTCCGCAAGCTGCACGAGCAGGGCACCACGATTATCGTGGTCACCCACGATGCGCTGGTCGCCAGCTGCGCGCAGCGCGAGATCATGCTCAACCATGGCGTGCTCGTCGGTGAGAAGTGGAATGACGAGGATGCGCGCAAGGCCTACGAGGCGGCCGGCGGCAAGCCCGCCTCCACGGGTGCACAGGTCGAGGGCGCGCAGAACGGCGAGACCGCCATTGGTTTCACTGACCCCACCAAGGCCGCGAAAACCGGCGGCGAGGAGTAGGGCCGTCAGGGGCATCGAGCAGTATGTGAGGAATACATGGCAAGCTGATGGTCTCTCCCCCAGTCAGCTTCGCTGACAGCCCCCTCGTCAGAGGGGGGCTTAAGGAGCGTGAATATGACCGAAAAGAGTACGTTGAAGAAATCCGCGACATTGGCGGCGGCCGGACTGGTCGTGGCTGGCGCGCTGCTGGCCGGATGCGGCGAATCCAAGGCCGCGCCGATGGACGATGCGTACGCCGGCAACTCGGGCGAGACCGAGAAGTCGCAGGAAGAGCAGTCGCAATCCCAGTCGAACGGCTCCGATAGCTCCGACGGCTCCGATTCCAGCTCGTCGCACAACGACCCGTCCACCACCACGTCCGACAAGAAGGACACCGGCAACTACAAGGACGGCAACTACTCGATCAACGGCCAGTACGGCCCGGTAGGCGAGGATTCCATCGACGTCCATCTGACCATCAAGGACGGCAACGTCGAGACCGTCAATATCATTGGGCACCCGTTCACCACGATTTCCAAGAACCATCAGGACGACTTCGCCAAAGCCATTAACGGCGTGGTGGACGGCAAACCTCTGAAGGGTCTCAAAGTGGACAAGGTCGCCGGCGCCAGCTGGACCTCCGACGCCTTCAACAAAGCCCTCGAAGTCGCCCGCCAGGAGGCTTCGATTCAGGAGTAAGACCGCTACTTCAGCAATGCTGGCCACAGCAGATCGGCCATGCGCGAGGCCCAGGCGGTGTCGTCGTCCATTGCTTTGCCCTCGATGGCCTCATACGCCACCAAAGATCCGATAATCGTGGACAACAGCAACTTCTCGTCAACGTCCTCGCGAAACACGCCCTGCGCGACTCCCTGCTTGAGGAACGCCCCCACACGCTCCAGCCACGGGGTCACCACTTGGTCGACGATGTGCTGGAAGAACTCGGCCTCGCTGGACAATACAATGCCCACGCGCTTGACGTCGATGTCGTTGTCGCGCACCCAATCGACCAATCGCTGCAATAGTTGCGTGAAATGCTCACGCGTGGGGCTGGGCACTGGGTCGGAATCCGGGATGGCCAGATACATCGCGCTGATCTCGTGCAGCAGCTCGTCGGCATTATGATATCGGCGGTAAATCGTGGTTTTGGCCACACCGGAGCGCCGGGCCACCTCCTCGATGGTCACGCCGCTGATGCCGCGGTCCACCGCAATCTGCAGCGTGGCTCGCATGAGCTTGCGATCCGTCGCCTCGCGCGTGCGCTCACCGCGCGGTGTCGCCGTCGTGTCTGTCATCTCCGTCATCTCTTCTCTTCGAAATATGCTCCCGTACGCTCCCGCTGGCGAGAGCTGGCTGGCAAAGCCAGACTGAGGTTGGTAAGTCCATGCCGTTTGTAGCAACTCCCGGATAATACCTACTAGCTCAGCACTTTAGTGCTCTCGACTTGGGCTACATACCACTGGTTGAACCGCACCAGTGGCTTCCTGAGCAACAGCCCAAGCAACAGTAGCGGCGGCACGAATGCCAGCAGCATTCCGGCGGCCCGCCAGTAATCCATGTCGTAGATGCCTGCGATGGCCGCACGCATCATCGTCACCGCATGGGTGAGCGGCAAGAGCGGACTGACTTTGGCGATGAAGTCGGGCAACATCTGCACCGGGTAGGCAGCGTTCGCACCCGAAATCTGCACGATGAGCATAAGCACGCCGATTGCCTTACCCACATTGCCGAAACTCACCACCATCGTATAGGTGAAGAACGAGAACACCAGCGAGGCCAGCCATCCAGACAACATAAACAGCAGCGGATGCACGGCCTGCACGCGCAGGAACAGCAAATCGCCACCGAGCGACACCGTGGATTGCAGCAGCGCAATCAGCGCGAACACCCCGTAATGCCCAAGGAAGAGCCGATGCGGCCGCGGATCGCCCAATGCTTTGCGCGTCCGGCGAGACACGGTGGTTTTCAGCGTCACCACCATCAGCAGCGCGCCCACCCACAGCGGCAGCAGCGTGTAGAACGGTGCCATCGACGAACCGAAATTCGCCACCGGGAATACGGCCTTGCGCCTGAGCTGCACCGGTGCGGCCAACGTACTGGCCAGCGTTTCGGGATCATTGCCCAGCACCTCTTTGACCATGCCCATATCGCCACTGTTTAGTGCGTCGCTCAGTGTGCTGTTGAACGAAGCCAGTTCGGCGCCGGCGGAACGCAGTTTGCCGGACACTTGTCCAAGGTAGTGCGAGCGTCGCTGAGCATATCGCTGGCGTCGTCGGAAGTCCCTTTCAGGTCGCCGAGCGTGGAGTCCAACTGGGTGGCGCCGGAACTCAGTATGCCGGAGGCGTCAGCGACGGTGGACGACAGGGAGTCGATTTGCGGTTTCACCGTGGCCGAGAAATCTGACTTGATATTGGCAATACTGTTCTGCGCTTGATCAGCCAGATTCTTGACCTGCGCATGCTGATCCTGCGCGTCCTGATTGCCTTGGCGAATATCGGTCGCCGCCGTATTCAGCGCTTGCCGCAGCCTGTTTTGTCGTGCGATTGAACGGTCAATCGCCGTGATGATGGATGAGTCGTTGCCAGTATGCCGGCCAACGTGTTGCGAATTTCAGTGTATTTCTCCGTCTGCTTGCCAATGGCCGTGGCTTGACGGTCCAATTCGTCGGCGACCGTGGTGGCACCATCATTCGCGTCGGAATACAGCTTGTCTATGGAATCGGACACCGCGCCGAAACTGGAGGCGCTCGCGTCCAGTGCGCTGCTCATCGCGTCAGCGGTGGTGCCCAGGGCTCCGGCCACGTCGGTGACTTCCTGTTTGGCGCTGGCAAGATCCTTGCCGCCTTGTTTGGCGGCAGAGGAAACCTGAGTGATTAGTGAGTTCGAGGTGTCGAGCAAGGCGCCGGCCGTATCGGTCAATGCGCTGTATGTGCCAAGCAGATCCGCAGTATCGTCAAGCTGTGTGGCGAAATTGGCGATGTTGGCGTTGAAGGTATTCAGTTGCTCTTTGGCCTCGGGCTTGGACAGCTGATCGGCCAGCGAAGACGCGATTTCCAGCCCGGCCGAAGTGATGGTCTTAGCGAACGTGGTGTTGATTTCCGCCGCAACCTCATCCGTGCCCTCGTTGAGCAGATTCGGTGCCAGCGCGTTCTTCTTCTCGTTGCGGTAATAGGTCAGTTCGGCATGCTGCACGTCGTCGGAGAAGAAGGTCATCATGTCTTTGCTGAACGACTTCGGAATTACGATGGCCGCGTAGTATTTGCCGGATCGTGCGCCCTCGACGGCATCGGCTTTGGACGTGATCGTCCAATCGAGCTGACTGTTGGCGCGCAGCGCGTTCACCACCTGATCGCCGACCGTGACTTTCACCGGGATCAGGTCGGAACGATACCCCTCATCCACATTCGCCACCGCGAATTTCAGGTTCTTCATATTCGAGAACGGGTCCCAGCATGCGGCCACGTTGAACCAGGTGAACAGGCCGGGAATCATCACCAAGCCGATCACGATGATGATGGAGACCACGTTGCTGGTCAGGCGTTTGATGTCGCCGGTAAACAGTTTCCACATGGTGTTCATCGTGCGTGCCTGCCTTCCTTGGTCGGCGGAATAGTGGGGATGATTGCGGTAACAGCGGCGCTCGGGTCCGCTTCTTCGTGGCGTTCGGCGGAGGTGTCGCGACGCTTGGCCTTATGCCCGTACAGCATGGCGCGGATCGACTCGTCGGAGAGGCTGCCGAGCTCGGTTTGGCGGCGGATGGAATCGCGCATGAATTCCACGACCATCAGGAAGCCCATGATGATGAGCACCCATGCCAGCCATGTGCCCATGACTACGATTTTCTCGCTGGTGGTCAGCGCAAACACGATAATGAGCGCGGCCGGCACCACGAATCCGGCAATAAGCGCACCCAGCAGCAGCCGGGGATAACGGTAGGCGAATTTGGCGGCCCGACGTTCGATGGCATGACGGTATTCGTCGTGGTCGGCCAGTGCTGCAATGGCCTGAGTGACACGGTATTCGCTGCCGGGCAGATGCACCGGCTCGCCGATAATCATGTCGCTTTCCTTGATTTCCCGCGCGAACAGGCGGTTGAGATTGGCCAGTTTCGGCCGGGCGCCGAGCCAAGCGCAAAGGCCAGAACCACGAAAACCAGCAATTTGCCGATATAGGCGAACCAGAGGCCGTCGTAGAAGCCGCCGATGGTTTCACGCATCGCGTCAATCGAATAGGTGAACGGCAGCAGCGGGTAGATGGCGCGGAAGAACGCGGGCATCATTTCAATCGGGTACAGGCCGGAGGCGCCCGGCACCTGCAGAATGACCAGCGCCACGCATACGCCTTTGCCCACGTGCATGAACGTGGTGGAGAGGGCGAAAATCACCGACATATACACCAGTGAGGTGATGACGCAGGTGAGCAGAAACACTGGGGCGCTCGCGCATTGAATGCCGATGACAAGATCGCCGATGGCCGTGACCAGGCCTTGGACGGCAGCCAGCGTGGCCAGTAGCAGGAAGCGACCGAGATAGCCTTGGGTTGGTGTGAGATCGTCGATGCCCTCATCATCGGTTTCGAGTTTGGGAATGACCACGAGCACGAACGCGCCCACCCACAAAGACAGGGTGGTGAACAGCGGTGCCATGCCGGAACCATAGGAGGCGACCGGATAGACGGCCTGTTCGCTGATAACAGTGGGGGAGAGCATGAAGTCGGCGATTGTGGCGGCATCCAGTTTGCCGTCGGTGCCGATCAGGGAACTGAGTGAACTGGAGATGCTCAGGCTTTGATGTCGGTGACCAGCGTATCGAGCTTGGTTTGTACGCCGGCCAGCGCCTTATCGGTGTCGCGCAGCGCGGTCACCGTGGTGGAGGCTGCTTTGTCGAGTTGGTCGAGGGCATGCTTCGACTGATCGATGAGTGAGCCTTGCGACGTGATGCCGGTCGACAGAGTGCTGGCGGTCGAGCTGAGGGCGTTGAGACCGGTGTTGAGCTGAGGAATGGCGCCGGAGGTGATGGTGCCGCGAGCGGTATTGGCCTCGCGCACCGTGGTTTGGGTGGCGGTATTGAGATGCTGCGCCAATCCGGCGGTGTCTGTGGAGGCATTGCCGATAGTGGTGTTCAGGCTATCGAGGTTGCCCAGTGCGCCGGCAAGCTCGCTATTGCGGCTTTCCAGTGTGGCAATGGCGGATTGCAGCGGTTCTCGATTGGCGTTCGGCAGCCCTTTGAGTTGGTCGATGATGTCGGCGTTCGCTTGGTTGATGTCTTCCGCCGTATTGATCAGTCCGCCTACCTGCTGATTGGCGGCGCTGATGGTTCCGGTTACCGTGCCCACGCTTTGGTTGGCCTGTGCTGCGGCTTGGCTCAGCAGGCTTGAGCCTTGGTCAAGCGCTTCGGACGTGGAGGTGACGAAGCCGTTCAGACTGGTCTGGGTAGTGCCGATCAGGGTGGAGACGCCGGCCAGACCTTCTGCAGTGTCGATGCCAAGTGTGCGCGCGTCGTCCAGCGCCTGACGTGCGGTGCGTGTCTGCTCTGGGGTGTCGGTGAGTTTGGTGGTGAGCTTGGCGATGGTGCTGCGTGTGTGCTGCACATCGTCGGAGGCCTTGGCAAGGGCCGTGAGGGCCTTGGCTTTGGTGGTGTCTTCGGTACTGATGGCTTTGCGTCAACCGTATTGATGACTTCGGTAAGTACTTCGGATACGGTGGAGACGAATGTGGAATTGACCGTGCGGTCCACAGTGGACGCGCCGACGTCGGTGACTTTGGGGGCGATGGCGCTGGCTTTTTCGTTGACGTAATACTCCAGAGTGGGCCGACTCTTGCCGCCGGTCACCACGCCGGCGAGATCGTCGGAAAAGTCTTTGGGAATGATGATGGCTGCGTATGCCTTGCCGGATTCCACTTGGTCCATGGCCTCGGCTTCGGTGACGAAGGTCCAGCCGAGCTGGTCGTTGCTTCTCATCTGCTTGACGATTTGATCGCCGAGGTTCTGCTTGCCGATGAGCGCGTTGTCGGTGCCGTCGTCATTGTTGGCGATGGCGACGGTGATGCCTTTGGTATTGCCGTACGGGTCCCAGAAGCCGACGATGTTGTACCACGAATACAGTGGCGGGATGAACACCATGCCGAACAGGATCACCCATGCGGCCGGCACCTTGAACAGGCGCAGGAAGTCGCGTCTGAGGACCTTGAAGATATTGCCCACTGATACCTCCGGAGCTTGGTGTTGCTTGGTTGCTACGTTTTCCGTAGCGATACGTTAATCGTAGCGCTACGTTTGTAGTAGCGTAATACGGCTGCCGGAGATTAATGGGGTGATTGATGATGTTTTTGGCGGAATAACGCTGCTGCCCAGCGGCTTATCGTGTGTCGCTGGGCAGAGCGAAAGGCGTTCTGGAACTTATTGACAAGATTTCTGGATGGTTTTTGGACGTTTCCTGAACGCGATGGATAGGCTCGGTGCTCGGCAATGTAGACAGACATGTACCGACCGCCCATCAAGTTCAGCAAAACCGCAATCGGGTGATAGGGTGAGGGGACGCTATGTGGGGAGGAAACCATGGTTGAATTCAAGGACGATGGCACGGCCACTACCCCCGGCAAGCTGCGGGAGAACCGTGACGCCGAGTCCGCAGTCGTGGCCGATCTGGTGGCCGTCGAACTGGACGACGCCGGCTTGAACCTGAACGCCAAGCGATTACCGATTCTGGCGCGCATCTATGGCGCGGTCGTGCTGCTGGACGGACTCGCCACATTGCCGATTATGGTGATTTCCATCCTCTATGCCGTGCGCGAGATTCTGGATGGTCATGTGCACGTCGATGCGATGAGCCTGACCTTCATCCTGTCCGCGATTCATGCGGTGGTGCTGGTAGTCAGTGCCGCATGCCTGATTGTGCTCGGCGTGATGCTGCTGCGCAATCATCGCCGGTATGCCGCGCGCTGGACCTACGTGCTGATGCCGTTGACGTTGGCCGACGGCATGCTGTCGCTGGCCCTGACCGGCCTTGGCTTCAACCTGCTGCTGCCGCTGATTCAGATGATTATTCTCGTCGTGATTTCGGTGACCGCCGATCCCTCCCTGAGCGAGGAACGCCGTCTGCGGCGCGCGCTCAGGCGTATGGACGATCGCGATGATTATGAATCGGCTGTGGCGGCCGGCATGCTAGGCCGCGACCAGTCCGGCAAGGGCTATATTGCGCTGGACTTTTTCAATATCTTCTGGCTGTTTACCATCGCTTCGGTGGGTGGCCTGATTGTGGAGACGATCTACCATATGGCGCTGTATAACGGTGAACTTCAGGACCGCGCTGGTTTGCTGTGGGGCCCGTTCTCGCCGATTTACGGCTGTGGTGCGGTATTGGTAACCGTGTGCCTGAATCGTCTGTGGAAGGCGAATCCGTTCTTGATTTTCTGCGCTTCGGCGGTGATCGGCGGCGCGTTCGAATATTGCACCAGCTGGTTCATGGAAGCGGCGTTTGGTATTACCGCGTGGGATTACACCGGCCGTTGGCTGTCCATCGACGGACGTACTTCGGGCCAATTCATGTTCTTCTGGGGACTGATTGGTGTGGTGTGGGTCAAGTGGCTGTTACCGCGACTGCTGGCTCTGATTAATCGCATTCCATGGAAAGTGCGGTATTCGCTGACTGCGATATGCACGGTGCTGATGGTGATCGACATTGCCTTCACGCTGATGGCCTTGGATTGCTGGTATGGGCGCATGGCCGGCCAGCCGCAGGATTCACCGGTCGCGATGTGGTTCAGCGAACGCTACAGCGACGCTTACATGGCCAATCGCTTCCAGACCATGCATATCGACCCTTCCAAGGCCGGGCGTATGTGAATGGCCGGCAAGTAATTACGCTTCGCGGGCAGAAGGTGCGTAGAACCTAAGACAGCCCTCGCGTGTGGGTGGTTAAGCGGGATACACTTTCAAGCGTTGAAGGAATGATTCCCTCCGCTGATGCGCTGTTTTGTGACGCGCGTGATGACGATGGGACAATCAAACGAAAGGCAAGGCACATGGCCGAAGCTACAGCAAACATTGGTGTGATTGGACTGGCCACGATGGGCTCCAATCTGGCGCGTAATCTGGCGCACCATGCAACACGGTGGCGTTGTTCAACCGCCACTACTCGCGTACCGAGAAGCTCATGAACGAGCATGGCACCGAAGGCAACTTCGTGCCGGCCGAAACGCTCGAGGAATTCGCCGCGTCCCTGAAGCGTCCGCGTACCGCCATCATCATGGTCAAGGCCGGTGCTCCGACCGACGCGACCATCGCGCAGCTGGAAGAGGTGTTCGAACCGGGCGACATCATCGTCGACGGTGGCAACTCCTTCTTCAAGGACACCATCAAGCGTGAGAAGGAAGTACGTGCCAAGGGCTTCCACTTCGTGGGTTGCGGCGTGTCCGGTGGTGAGGAAGGCGCGCTCAACGGCCCGTCTCTGATGCCCGGTGGCACTGCGGAATCCTGGAAGACCTTGGGCCCGATTCTTCAGTCCATCGCCGCCAAGGTGAACGGCGAACCGTGCGTGACCCACATCGCACCGATGGTGCCGGCCACTTTGTCAAGATGGTGCACAACGGCATCGAGTATGCCGATATGCAGGTGATTGGTGAGGCGTATGACATTCTGCGCCGTGGACTCGGCATGGATGCCGAGGAGATTGGCGACGTGTTCGCTGAATGGAACAAGGGCGACCTTGACTCCTACCTGATCGAGATCACCGCTGAGATTCTGCACCACAAGGATGCCGAGACCGGCAAGCCGTTCGTGGACGTGGTCGTGGATCATGCCGGCATGAAGGGTACTGGTACGTGGACCGTGCAGACTGGTCTGGAATGTGGTTCTCCTGTGGCTGCCATCGGTGAAGCCGTGTTCGCTCGTGCACTGTCTTCGCACGGTGAGCTGCGTGAAGACGCTCAGAAGGAAGGTCTGGCTGGACCGAACAAGACCATCGATCTGGCCGGAGAAGACAAGGCCGCGTTCGTCGAGGACGTGCGCAAGGCTCTGTTCGCTTCCAAGGTCGTGGCCTATGCTCAGGGCCTGAACGAGATTCAGGACGGTGCCAAGGAATACGGCTGGGATATCAACCTGTCCGAAGTGGCCCGCATTTGGCGTGGCGGCTGCATTATTCGCGCCCAGTTCCTGCTCGACCGCATCACCGAGGCCTTCAGGGGCGATAACCCGCCGGCTTCCCTGCTGTTCGATCCGTACTTCGAGAAGATCATCGGCGAATCGCAGGATGCATGGCGTCGCGTGATCGTTCGCGCGGTGGAGGCCGGCATCCCGACCCGGTGTTCTCCAGCTCCCTGGCGTACTACGATGGTCTGCGCTCCAAGCGCCTGCCTACCGCTCTGACCCAGTCCCAGCGTGACTTCTTCGGTGCCCACACCTACGGCCGCGTAGACAAGCCCGGCGTGTTCCACACGCTGTGGGCTGAAGAAGGCAAGCCTGAAATCGAGGCGTAGCCTCGTGATTTCAGGTTTAGGACAGCCCTGTGGCTGTCCGGCCTTCTTCAGGCTCGGCGATAGCCGAGCTGAGAAAACAGCAAGCCCGAGATCGAGGCGTAGCCTCGCGATCTCGGGCTTAGGGGAGCCCGGTGGGCTCCCCGGCCCTCTTCGGAGCGAGGCGGCTATGCCGCCGAGCCAACACTGAGCCTCGCCGCAGGCGAGTCCCTAATTGCAGGGGCCGGCGGCGAAGAGGGCAAGTCCGAGATTGAGGCGTAGCCATAGACGAATTAAGCCCCCTCATCAGAGGGGGCTTAATTCACTCACAACTCGGTGACGGTTTCTTCGGTGGAGAACCAGATGAACTCGTCCACTCCGTTGGCGTAGGAGGACGGGTAATCCGGTTTGTTGGGCTGCTCGAAGACATGGGCCAGCGATTCGGCTTTGCCGGCACCGGCGGCGAAGAACCACGTATGGCGTGAACGCGCGATGAGCGGCGCGGTCAATGAAACACGCAGCGGCGGCATCTTGGGGGAGTGGTTCACACCCACGGTGAGCCTATCAGTAACCTTGACCTCATCATGACCAGGGAACAGCGACGCATAGTGACCGTCCGGTCCCATGCCGAGAATCATCAGATCGATTACCGGTTCCGGCCCCAATTCATTCACCAACTCGCGCTCATAGTCGCTCGCGACATCGTCCAGCAACGCATCATTCGCGGCATCGGCGGCGGCGCGAACGGAAGCATCATCGCTGTCGGCCTGATCCATCACATCGGCGATGTCATCGGCTGAACGGGTATCGGCCGCCATCTCATGAATATTCGACTCAGGCAGCTTGCCATCTGCCACCAGCTGGTCAAGCAGCAGGCGACGGGCCTCCAAAGCATTGCGATCGGTGTCGTAAGCCGGCACAAAACGTTCGTCGCTCCACCAGAAATGCACGCGCGACCAATCAATCGCGTCAGCCAGCGGATCGTTCAGCACCAAGCCCAGCGGCTGCGCGGCCGAACCGCCAGACAGCGCCACATCCACACGCGTGCGATGCGTGCCATCAGGCAATCGTTCGGCGAGCAAATCGAGTAGCGCCAAGACAAAACGTTGCGCGCCAGCCTGAATCATCAGATCTTTATTCGGATACACAATGAGTTTTCGAGTTGCCATGTATGGTCCTTGTATGGGGTATGTGTCGTACTTTGCAATGTGGATTGTGTTGTCAGTTGACAACACAATCCACATTGTGCGACATCGCATATGTCACTTTATTACTCCGCGGGCATGAGCTTCGGCATCGCATGAGGTAGGAAACGATGAGCAACGGCGTTGGCATGGCTCGGCCACAATTGCCGAACTCATTCCAACGCCGCTGTGGCAACGGGTTCTACCGACTTCAGTGACGAATCAGATCCCAGCCTTCGTTGATGACCTCGGCGTAGATCTCATCGGGATCGATGCGACGCAGTTCCTCGGTCAGGCAGTCCTCGATGGTGCGCATCGGCACGGACACTTCCTGCGGAGTCTGGCCGGGCAGCGAGATCAGCGCTTGGTCCTCATACGGGCGTTCCAGCGAGATCACACCGTCCTCACGGGTCAGGTACACGCCGGTCACGGCCTGCGCGTCGGGCACGAACTCAGTTTCGACTGGTACGCCAAGTTTCAGACGCAGCCATGCGCACAGCATTTCCATAGGCAGGAAGTCGGCCTTGCCGGTCACCTTCGCGGCGGTGATGGGCAGGTGCGGCGGCTGATCGAGCATCGAGGCGAGCATCGCGCGCCAGACGGTCAGTCGTGTCCAGGACAAGTCGATATCTTCCGGTGTCCAATTGCGGCGCAAACGCTCAATCGTGGCCTCCGGATTATTGGAGTGCAACGCGTCGGTGATGCGACTGCGGGCCATCGCACCCATCAGATCCTTGGCCGGGTTCGACGGCGGTGTGGTCGGCCACCACGCCACTACAGGCGCATCCGGCACAAGCAGCGGGATAACCAGCGTATCCGGGTGGTTGATAAGGCCACCGCGCGGACGCAAGATGATGATCTCACCGGCACCGGCGTCCGCGCCGAATCGCACTTGGGCGTTCAGGTTGGAATCGTTCGGATCGTTCGGGCCGTCGGTCAAATCGACGGCCGGATTATCGCGACTCGCGCTCACCTCGGCGGCCACTTCGGCCGCGTTCGGTTCGCCTTCGCCGGACTGATCGGCAGGATTGGTATCCGGTACTACGGCAATCACGCGGCACGGGTGCTCACGGCTGGCCGAGTTCGCGATTTCCAGCGCATGCTCTAGGTCCGCGTCCTCGGTGGCGATGAGCAGCGTCAGCACGCGGCCGGTCGCCGATTCGCCGCGCTCCTCGTGCAGCTGTTCGATTTTGTGCGCAATCTCGCGGGTGCGGGTGTTCGGCATATCGATGATCATGGCATCCTCCAGTGGCGGCCGTCGCGCGCCAGCATTTCGTCGGCCTGTGCCGGACCCCACGTACCGGCGCGGTAGGCCTGCGGCTGGCCAAGCGTGGACCAGAATTGTTCAATCGGATCGAGGATCTCCCAGCTGAGGTTCACCTCTTCGGTGGTCGGGAACAACGGCGGATCACCGAGCAGCACGTCCAGAATCAGTCGCTCATAGGCTTCCGGCGAGTTCTCGGTGAAGGAGCGGCCGTAGCTGAAGTCCATGTTCACGTCACGGACCTCCATGGTGGAGCCGCCCGGCACCTTGGCTCCGAAGCGCATGGTGACGCCCTCGTCGGGCTGCACGCGAATCACGATGGCGTTCTTGCCGAGTTCGCGCACGGCGGTCTGCTCGAACGGCAGATGCGGGGCGCGCTTGAACACCACGGCGATTTCGGTTACACGCTTGCCGAGGCGCTTGCCGCAACGCAGGTAGAACGGCACGCCAGCCCAGCGGCGGGTGTCGATATCGAGGCGGATGGCGGCGTACGTTTCAGTGGTGCTCTTGGGTCGATGCCTTTTTCCTCCAAGTAGCCGACCACTTCGTGCGAGCCTGCCAGCCCTTGGCGTACTGGCCGCGCGCGGTGTTGGCGGCGAGGTCCTTGGGCAGGCGCACGGCGGAAAGCACCTTGGTCTTTTCGGCGGTCAGGTCCTTGGCGGTGAAGCTCACCGGCTCCTCCATGGCGGTCAGAGCCATGAGCTGAAGCAGGTGGTTCTGGATGACGTCGCGTGCGGCGCCGATGCCGTCGTAATAGCCGGCGCGGCCGCCGATGCCGATGTCCTCGGCCATCGTGATCTGCACGTGGTCCACATAGTTGGCGTTCCAGATCGGCTCGTACATGGCGTTGGCGAAACGCAGGGCCAGCAGGTTCTGCACGGTTTCCTTGCGAGGTAGTGTCGATGCGGAACACGGAGCTCGGGTCGAACACTTCGGATACCACGCTGTCGAGTTCCTTGGCGCTGGCCAGATCATGGCCGAACGGCTTCTCGATGATCACGCGGCGCCATGCGCCTCGGACGAGCGCGACAGGCCGGAGGCGGCCAGCTGCTTGGCGACCTGTGGGAATGCGCGCGGCGGCACCGACATGTAGAAGGCATGGTTACCCTGCGTGCCGCGGTCGCGGTCAAGCTCCTGCACGGTGGCGCTCAGACGCTCGAAGGCCTCCGGGTCGTCGAACGTACCCTGCACGAAGCGGATGCCGGCGGCCAGATTGCGCCAAGTCGACTCCTTGAACGGCGTACGGCAATGCGCCTGGACGGCGGCCTTGACGAATTCGATGAACCGTTCCTGTGTCCAGTCGCGGCGGGCGAAACCGGTCAGACCGAAGCTCGGCGGCAGTAGGCCACGGTTCGCCAGGTCGTAGACGGCTGGCAGTAGTTTCTTTTGTGCCAGATCGCCCGTGACACCGAAAATGACGAGGCTGCATGGGCCGGCGATACGGGGCAGTCTGAGGTCGCGCGAGTCGCGCAGGGGATTGCTCCAATTGGGGGATTCACTCATAATGTACAAGGGTAGTCGCCGGCGGCTATCTATCGCTAGAGGCGATATGCGATTTGGGCTGCGATTTGGGCCACATTGCGTGTGCTGTGCCGTGCGTTGGGCCAATCGCGTACGCAAACGTGTACGCAACGCCGTAGTTGAAATATCCCAAAACGGTGTGTATTTTAGAAGAGTTGCCCCTTTAGCTCAACGGTTAGAGCAGCGTCCTTTTAAGTCGTGGGTTGTGGGTTCGAATCCCACAGGGGGCACAACAAATCCTCGGAATCGCAATGGTTCCAAGGATTTTTTGTTTCGACCAGCCTGGCTCCTAGAGTGGTGTCCCATGTCATGCACCACGATTCTTGTCGGCAAAAATGCCAGTTACGACGGTTCCACCATCATCGCCCGCGATGACGATTCGGGCTCGGGCCGTTACGATCCCAAGCGCTTCGTCGCTGTCGCCCCCGACGACCAGCCGCGCCACTACCGCAGCGTGCTGAGCCATGTCGAAATCGAACTACCGGACAATCCTTGCCGGTACACCATCGCACCGAACGTGCTGAATAATCGTGGCATTCTGGCCGAAGCCGGTGCCAACGAACACAACGTGGCGATGAGCGCCACCGAAACCATCGCTGTCAACGAGCGCGTGCTCGGTGCGGACCCGATGGTCGAGTTGCGGCCGGCTGTCGGCGAACCGGACAGCACCGATTATCAGGCCGAGCAGCCCGGCGGTATCGGTGAGGAAGACATCATCACCCTTGTGCTGCCGTATGTCACCACCGCGCGCGAGGGCGTCGCGCGGTTGGGCGAACTGCTCGAAACCTACGGCACCTACGAATCGAACGGCGTGATTATTTCGGATGTGGACGAGATCTGGTACGTCGAGACCATCGGCGGCCACCATTGGATCGCCCGCCGAGTGCCCGATGACTGCTATGCCACGATCCCCAACCAGCTCGGCATCGACGACTTCGACCTCGCCGATGCGTTCGGCGAGCAGCGCGAATACCTATGCAGCGCCGACCTGCGCGAGTTCATGGCCACGCATCACCTCGACCGCACAATGGGAACGCCGGTCTCTTCCAACGGCCGTCACGCGCATAGCGCCGGATTCGGAACAACCGTTGCCCTTCCCACCCGTTTCAACCCGCGCAAGGCCTTCGGCACCGCGACGCCGAAGGACCATATCTACAACACGCCGCGTGCCTGGTACATGCAACGCCGCCTCAACCCCAGCGAGGACTGGGATTCGCCGGCCGCCCGCTACACGCCCGAATCCGACGACATCCCGTGGTGCCGCGTGCCGGAAGACAAGGTGAGCCTCGAAGACGTTGATTTCCTGCTGTCCTCGCACTTCGAAGGCACGCCGTACGACCCGTACGGCACGACCGGCACGGCGGAATCGCGCCACCGTTACCGTCCGATCGGCGTGAACCGCACCGGCCATATGGTGGCGATTCAGGTCCGTCCGTATGTGCCGGCGGCCAATCGCACGGTGATGTGGGTATCGTTCGGCTCTGGTCCGTTCACCGCCGCCGCGCCGTTCTACGCGAACGTCAACGACACGCTGCCTACCTGCGCGACACCACGCCCGAAGTCTCCACCGGCAACCTGTATTGGACGAACCGCCTGATCGCCGTCGTGGCCGACGCACACTGGTATGAGACGAACCGGTTCATCGAAGGGTATGCCGAGGGCGTGCGCGCGTTCGGACACCGGCTCATCGAGCGCACGGATGAGCAGTTGCTTGCTCGAAGCGATGCCGAATCGACGGATACGAATGCATGGCCGCTCGATGGCGGCCACGGCGATGAGAAGGATGTGCAGGGCGTGGCGGATGTGCTCGAAGCGGCCAACGACGAGATGGCCGACTACCTGCGCGAGCACACAACCAAGCTGCTGAACGACGTGCTATACACCTCCAGCAACCTGATGCACAACAGCTTCGCGATGTCCGACCGTTGGGCCGAGTAGCAAAACCTCGACTGGGGAGGTAATAGGGATGCCCTGCTGATAACGCGTCAGCAGGGCAAAACCACAATCCGAATCAGTTAAAGCCGACGATGCGTTCGGCGATGAGATAGCCGTTGCGCACGATCCAGCGGCCGGTTTTGCCGGGCAGATTGAGCGCGCGGGACATCAGCTGCGAGCGCACATCCTTGCCGATGGCCGGCGAATAGGCGTCAATCGCATCCCACAGCTCGGTTTTCTTAACGTAGTTGGCCGGATCGCGCGAGAGAATCAGGAACGTCGAGGTAACGCACGATTCGATCGCCAGGAAGTGAATCATGTACCGGTACAGCCCCTCCGGCACCGTACCGCGTTCGGGCGTGGCCTCGGTCATCAGCCGATTGACGAGCCGCAACTGGTCCACACGCTTAATCATCACGTCGGTCTGCACGCTCTGACCCTCGCGCCCGATGAAGTAGTGGTAGAACGGCACATCGAGGTACTGGATGCGCTTCACCCACGGGAACGGCTGGTACGAGTAATAGAAATCGACGTAGAACGTGTGCTCCGGCAGCTTCAGCCCGGAATCGCGCACCACCTGCGTGCGGAAGGTGAGCGCATGCATGATGATGTACTGCGCCAGACCGAACTTGCCCAGGTCATCCCAGCCGAGCACGCGGCCGGCCTCCATTACACGGCGGAAGTTCACTACGGTCTTGTGACGCTTGGCCACCTTGTCATACACGTAATTGGTCACCAGCATGTCAATCGGTTCGTCGGTGTCATGCTGTGCACGCAACGTGGCCAGAACCGTGTCGATGGCCTGCGGGTCGACCCAATCATCCGCATCCACCACTTTGACGTACATGCCGGTCGCCGCCGCGATACCGGTGTTCACCGCGCCGCCGTGGCCCTTGTTCTCCTGATGAATCGCGCGCACGGCGCCCGGATTGGTGCGTTCCAGCTTGCGCGCGTACTCCAGCGTGCCGTCTTTCGAACCGTCGTCCACAATCAGCACCTCGAGGTCGCTGATGTCGCTTGCCGAAAGCAGCGAGTTCACGCAACGGTCAAGGTAGGACTCCATATTGTATGCGGGGATCACAAAGGTGAGCGTCTTTGCCGTGCTGGCCATGAAAGTCTTACGTCCTCACATATTTAGTCGTTATGTTCAGTTTCCTGTTCAAACCGTAGCACTTCGCCTCCCGACTCGGCAGAGTGTTGCGTAACCTGTGCCCCTGAACGCATGTTCTGCAACCCTGAATCTTCCCCGGTGGCGTGCTCGGGATCCGATTGGGCAGAACTCGTCTGGTCTGAATCCGGGCTGCCGGAATCGGACTCGCGCTTGGCTCGGCGCTCGGCCTCCTTCCGCGCTTGGCGCCCTCAAAGAACAACTGGGGCTTGGAGTCAAGCCGGCTCAGGCCATGCCAGGCCAAATCCACAATGTATGCAGCCAGCTGCTCCTTGCTCACCTTTGGCCGGTCGGCCCAGTACTGCCCGGTGAATACGGTCATGCCCACCAGCATCTGCGCGTAGTACGGCACGCCCTTGGCAGACAGCTTCTGCCGTTTGAATGTTTCGGAAAGAATGTCTTCAACGCGTACGGCGATGTCTCCCATCAGCGAGCTGAATGAGCCGGACGGGTCGGTGCTCGGCGAGTCGCGTACCAGTACCTGGAACCCCTCGGCATTCTCTTCGATATAGGTGAGGAGCGCAAGCGCCGTGCGTTCCACAATCTGGCGCGGGTGCACGGTCGGATCGTCGAGCGCGGCGGTCAGCGTACCGGTCAGCGCGCGCATCTCACGATCCACAATGACGGCATACAGGCCCTCTTTGCCGCCGAAATGCTCATACACAATCGGCTTGGAGACTTTGGCGTGCGCGGCGATTTCCTCCACGCTTACCGCTTCGAAGCCTTTGGCGGCGAATAGCGAGCGTCCGACTTCAATCAGCTGCTCGCGGCGCTGCAGCGACGTCATACGTGAAGAATGTGCCATGCGGTTCAGCTTAAGTCGCCGGGTGGAATTGTCGGCCTGAGACTGCCGAATTCGTAGGGGATTCCATCTGCGGGCTAGACTTGACAGGTATGGATATGAATACTGTGCTCGCCGTTCTTGGCGTGATTGTGGCGGCGGTTATCGTAATCGCCTGAGCATCTGGTTGGGCAAGTCCCGCAAGCGCGATTTGGATCGTGCGATGGGCAAGGTTGCCCCCGACAACAAGAAGACCCGCGACGCCAAGGCCGCCGCCGACGCTCGGCTGGCCGCCGAAGCCGAGGAAGCTAAGGCTGCGACTGCCGCCGAGCCGGCCAAGTCAGCCGAATCGGCCAAAGCCGAGCCTGCGCCAGCCGCGCAGGCCGAACCGAACCGGCAGCTGCGCCCAAGCCCGAGTCCCAACCTGCCTCCAAGCCCACTCCCGCCAAACCTGAAACCCCCGAATCGGTCGGCTCTCGACTGACCCGACTCAAGGCAAAACTTGCCAAGTCCGGCAACCCGTTCGGCAAGGCCCTGTTCGACATCCTCGCCAAAGACAATCTCTCCGAGGCCGATTGGGAAGACGTCGAAGACACACTGCTGCTTGCCGACGTCGGTGCGGATGCTTCCGCCCAACTGGTCGATGACCTGAGAACCGACGCCCGCATCACTGGTAAAGCCGACCCAGCCGAAGTACGCGCCACGCTCAAGGAGAAGCTGCTCGATCTGGTCGGTCGAGATACGGACCGCCGCCTCAATGCCGAAAAGCCGGGTGCCGCCAAGCCCAGCGTCATCATCATGGTCGGCGTCAACGGCACCGGCAAGACCACCACTGCCGGCAAACTGGCTCGACTGTTCGTGGCCGAAAACAAGCAGGTCATGATGGGCGCGGCCGACACCTTCCGCGCGGCCGCCGCCGACCAGCTCGAAACCTGGGGCGCACGCGTCAATGTGCCCGTCGTCCGCTCCGACAAGGACGGTGCCGACCCGGCATCCGTCGCCTTTGAGGCATCCGCCAAGGCCAAGGAAGCGAACGCGGACGTGCTCATCATCGATACTGCCGGCCGACTGCAGAACAAGTCGAACCTGATGGACGAGCTCGGCAAGATTCGCCGTGTTACCGAAAAGAACCTGCCGGTGGATGAAGTGCTGCTTGTGCTCGACGCCACCACCGGCCAAAACGGCATGGCCCAGGCCAAGGTGTTCGCCGAAGCCATCGGCATTACCGGTGTGGTGCTCTCCAAGCTTGACGGTTCCGCCAAGGGCGGCATCGTGATCAGCGTGCAGAAGGAGCTCGGCGTGCCGGTCAAGCTCGTCGGTCTTGGCGAAGGTCCGGACGATTTGGCACCTTTCGATCCCGAAGGTTTCGTGGACGGCATTCTCGCGTAGACGGTCGAGTTCTTCTCAGTCTCGCTTTGCTCGACAGCTCCCCTCAGCGAGGGGAGCCCTGCGTCCGTCCACGTTGTGGGCGCGGGAAACGCCCGCAACGCACCAAACCTAGCCCCGAAGCATATTCGAAACATGATTCGGGGCTTTCCCATATCCGTTGGAATCATGCCGGAATCAGCCCATCCGATGCCAACCTAATTGTCAGGTGCGCTTAACAATCGCGTAACTTGCCGTAACGAAACCAAAACGAGACCGGCTTTTACTGACGAACTGTTAGCCCCCACAAGGGGGACGGCATTGTAGAGACAAAGTCGACGCCGGCCGCGCAAAGCCCCCGGTGCCCTGAACGAAAGAGAGGGAGGTAGACATGGGAGCGATTGATTCCGGTAACACCGCATGGATCCTGACATCCGCGTCCTTGGTTTTCCTCATGACGCCTGGTGTGGCGTTCTTCTACGGCGGTATGGTTCGTGCCAAGGCCGTCCTGAACATGCTGATGCTTGAGGCGGCCGCCCTGTCGGTCACCATGATTATCTGGACCCTGTGGGGTTGGTCGATTGCTTACGCCGGTTCCGACATCGGAGGCATCTTCGGCGACCCGGCCAGCGGCTTCCTGCTGAAGGACTCCATGGTCGCCCAGGACGGCGTGTTCACCGCCACCGGTCTGAACGGCAACAACTACCCGGTTTCCGTGGACGTCGCCTTCCAGGTCGCTTTCGCGATGATTACCGTCGGCCTGATCTGCGGCGCCATTGCCGAGCGTGTGAAGTACAGCACCTGGATGATTTTCGTGGCGCTGTGGGTCACCTTCGACTACGCTCCTATGGCCCACATGGTCTGGAACGGTGGTCTGCTGTCTGCTGACGGCGCCATCTCCAAGGCCATCGGCGCGGCCGCCCACGATTTCGCAGGTGGTACTGTCGTCCACATCAACGCCGCAGTCGCCGCCCTGATCATCGTGCTCATCATCGGCAAGCGTAAGGGCTTCGGCACGCAGCCGTTCCGCCCGCACAACGTGCCGTTCGTGATGCTCGGCGCCTTCCTGCTGTGGTTCGGCTGGTTCGGCTTCAACGCTGGTTCCGCCTTCGCCGCCAACGGTACTGCTGGTTACGCTTGGGTTTCCACCTCCGCCGCCACCGCAGCCGCAATGCTCTCTTGGGGCTTCACCGAGAAGATTCGCTCCGGTCACTACACCGCCATGGGTGCCGCCTCGGGTATGGTCGCCGGCCTGGTCGCCATCACCCCGGCCGCCGATGTGGTTTCCCCGCTGTGGGCCATCGTGATGGGTGCCATCGCTGGTGTCCTGACCTGCCTGGCCTGCGGTCTCAAGTTCAAGTTCGGCTACGATGACTCCCTCGACGTTGTCGGCGTGCATGGCGTTGGTGGTTTCACCGGCACCATCCTCATCGGCTTCTTCGGTGAAGGCACCGGTCTGCTGGCTGGTGGCGACTGGAAGCAGCTCGTCGTTCAGCTGGTCATCGCTCTCGTCGCCATCCTCTACTCCGCAGTGATCACCGCGATCATCGCCTTCGCTCTGGAGAAGACCATCGGTTGGTGCGTCACCGAAGCTCAGGAAGTCGGCGGCATCGATCTTGCCGACCAGGGCGAACGTGCTTACGATTTTGCTGGTACTGCCAGCTCCGTTCTCAAGGAGGTGAAGTGAAATGAAGCTGATCACCGCTATCATTCAGCCCCATAAGCTCGACGATGTCAAGGAGGCCCTCGCGGCCGCCGGCGTGCACGGTCTGACCGTGTCCGAGGCCAACGGCTACGGCCGCCAGCGCGGCCACACCGAGGTCTACCGTGGCGCTGAGTACACCGTGGACCTGATTCCGAAGATTCGCGTTGAAGTGCTGTCCGATGACGCGGATGCCGAGACGCTGGTCGGTGTGATCATCAAGTCCGCCGGCACCGGCACCATCGGTGACGGCAAGGTGTGGGTCGCTCCGCTGGACTCCGTGGCCCGCGTGCGTACCGGTGAGACCGGTTCCGCCGCGATCTGATAACACAGACGTCCATGCCTTGAAGGGGATGGACTGCATGGGAAAGGTCCCCGCACGCCGCGAATTGACGCCGTGCGGGGACCTTTTTGGCAATGAAAGATGAAGCAATGACTTCAGCAGTAGATGGCTTGAAACAACGATTCATGGATATGAGCCAGCCGGATGACGATGGTGTCTACCGGAATGGTGCGACCAAGCGTAAAGCCCGCACGGAACTGGCCATGCAATGCCTCACGGAGCTGTGGAATGCGGCCTGCAAGGATGTCTCTTTCCCCGTGCCCGACTCCGGCATCGGCTTCGCCGCGGTAGGCTCGCTGGCACGTGGTCAACTGGGCCCCAGCTCCGACCTCGACTTGGTCATCATCTATGAGCCTCGCACGTTGAACGACCAGCAGCTCAACGAGTTGGCCAACAAACTCTGGTACCCGCTATGGGACAGCGGTCTGGACCTCGACCACTCCATCCGCACGCGCGCCCAATGCGAGGAAGTCACCGACCATGACCTTCCCGCCGCCATGGGCTGGCTGGACGTGAAGCCCATCGCCGGCGACACTGCTCTGATTACCACCACCGCCACATCCATCCTCGAACGCTGGCGCAAGGCCGCCCGCAAGCGCCTGCCCGAACTGCTCGACTCTGCCAAAGCCCGACTCGACGAATTCGGCCGCCTCCAATACGTCAATCAGCCGACATCAAGGAGACCCGTGGGGGTTTGCGCGATGCGGTGCTCGTCTCCGCGCTCGCCGTCTCATGGCTGGCCGACCGCCCGCACGGCATCTACGACGAAGCCGTGGAACGTCTGCTCGACGTACGCGACTGCATCCATCTGGTGGCCGGCAAGGATACCAACCTGATGCTGACGCCCTATCAGGCCAAAGTGGCTGCCATGCTTGGCCTTGCCGATCCGACTTGGCCCGAAAACGAGCGTGCCGCCTACTCGATCGACGATTTGCAGACGCTGCTTGCCCGTATCGGCCGGCGCATCTCCTTCTCGCTTGATTCCACCGCATCCCGCGCTGGACATTCGCTGACCCACGAAAAGCCGCGATTCGCGTTCTTCCAGATGTTCTCTCAGCGCTCTGGCGGCAAGCGTGAAGCCCCGCAATTCGACGTGGTGGCTCCCGGCGTGGCCAAGCACGAAGGCGAATTGGTGTTGGCACCCGGTGCCGAGCCTGCCAAGGATGCCAAGCTGGCGTTGCGTGTGGCCGTGGCGGCCGGCGAATTCGGTTTGCCCATCAACCCGTCTACCTTGGTTAATCTGAAGCACTGCCCGATTCACGACAACCAGTGGGATGACGAATCGCGCGAGCTGTTTATCCGTCTGCTTGCGTGCGGATCGAATCTTATGGAAGTGTGGGAGAGCATCGATTTCGTGGACATTCCGGGTCGATGGATGCCGGAATGGCTCGGCGTCCGCAACCGTCCGTCCGCCTCGGCCGCCCACCGGTACACCATCGATCGGCATATGGTGGAGGTCACGTCGCGTCTGGGTCGTGAGACACCGTCCGGTGGACGGTACGATGACGATCATTTCAAGGCATTGCTGTTGGCCGGTATCACCCACGACATCGGCAAGCGCGCGTTCGTGGCCGATCACGCCGCCGAGGGTGCCCGCCATGTGCCGGTGATTCTCAAGCGTATGGGCTACGCGCCGGACATCGTCGACTGGGCTACCGTGCTGGTGCGTGAGCATTTGACGCTATCCGAATTTGCCACGGGTAAGGACCCCTATGATCCGGCCGTGGCGGAGGAGTTGGCCGACCGCTTGCACCACGACAAGATGCTGCTGGATATGCTGTTCGACCTGACCCGGGCCGACGGCTCCTCGCTCGGTGCCACCGCCGGTGAGACCATCACCAAGCAATACGGCTGGTCCAAGTGGCGCGAACAAATCGTCCGCGGCATGTATTCCGCCGCCCGCGCCGCTATGTAAACGGAATCGCCCAGCGCTTCGCGCGGCCGATACCTACTTCATCCATGCGTCCGAGCGCACGCGCAGCCCGTTGGACAGACCGCGCCCACCCATGAGCACCACGTTGAACGCGGCCCAGAGTACGGCGGTACGCATCAGTCGCTCGTCAGCGCCGGCGTCACCCATATTGGCCAGTATGAGTATGAGCGTCACATACACCACGGCGGTCAGCGTGCATGTGACGGCCAGATAGCGGTAGTCGCGCGCGCCGATAAGAATGCCGTCGATTGCCATCATCCACCTTGCAGTGGGAAGAAGATGCCATCGTCACCATGCCCACGGCGATCAGCGTCTGAATATGTGGCGTAGGGGAGAAGAAGTGCCCGGCGAACAGGCCGACTACCGCAAAAGCCGTGCCGATTACCGCGCCGGTGACCAGTCCCGCACGCCCGGTCGCCCACGTCAGCCGCCGCGCCTGCTGCACGCTGCCAGCGCCCAGCGCTGTGGCCACCAGCGTCTGGCCGGCGATGCCCACGGAATCCAGCATGTTCATCGCAAAATTCCAAGAGGAGTTCACGGCCTGAAACCCGGCCAACACGGCAGTGCCCATGCGTGCGGCACAGGCGACCGTAGTCACCATGGCCGCACGAATCGCCAATGTGCGAATGAACAATGGCAGTCCGTCGCCCCCGGCTGCCGCAATACCGGCCAAACGAGGCCGCAGACTCGCACCATCCGCCCGGGACCACAGAATGGCGGGGATTACCAGGAACAGCCCCATGAACCACTGAGCTACCAGCGTCGCCACTCCGGAGCCGGCAATGCCCCAATTCAGCACAATAACGAACAACACATCAAGCACCGTGTTCACCACCGCGCCGCCCACCGCAGCGATCAGCGTGATACGAACCTTCTGCAATCCTCGGAAAATGCCGTTCGCCGCATATACCATCAGCATGCCTGGCGCACCCAGCACGATTGCGCGCGTATAGGTCACGGCTTGTTCCAATACTTCGCCCTGACCGCCCAGTGCCCGGCATAATGGCTCGGCAGCCGCGAACAATCCCAATCCCAGTACGGTGCCGATGCTCAAGGCCAGCCACAGGCCGTCAATGCCTGCCTGCAGTCCCGCGCGACGACGACCCGCTCCCAGCAGATGTGCCACCTGCGCAGTGGTCGAGTAGGCCAGGAATATGCATAGTCCGACTGCCGTGAGGATGATGGTGGAGCCGATTGACAGGCCGGCCAACGCCGCATCCCCGATATGGCCGACGATGGCTGTGTCGATAAGGATGAAGGTCGGTTCGGCGACGAGCTGGCCGAAGGTCGGCAGGGCCAGCGCCATGATCCGGCGGTTGGTGGAGCGGGCGTCGGTCGGGCCGATGCTGACGTTTGTGTTTGCGCCGGCATGCGGGGTGCCGAAGCCATCGCGGCGTGTAGTATCGCCGGAACTGGTGGCTTTGGCGTCGGAAGAGTCTATGGGCACGCTCACACGCATATCACGCCTGACTGCGTTGCGCAAGCACCTGTTGTGGGCGCGGAATGTTATCCCCAGACTATCCACCAAGTTATCCCCAGTATGTGGATAACTTAGTGGATTATCCCCAGAATTATCCCCAAAATGTGGATAACTTATTTTTCTATCCACATTTTGCTTTCTGCGTGTCGTGGCGCTGACTCATAGGTGAATAAGGAATGAACCGATGCGGGCAACCGTTTCGTTTCCATACGATATCGTTCACCTGCCACGCCACATCCTATACTTGGAGGCTATGCCAGAAGGAAGTGAACACTCGTATCAGAATGGGTTCGGCGGTGGCCTGGATCGTGGCGATCGTGGCGACCGCGCGGGCCGGGGCGGCACGCAGACGTCGGCGGCGGCCGGCGACCCGATTTTCGACCGCGTGCCCCCGCATGATGACGACGCGGAAATGGCCGTGCTCGGCGGCATGCTGATGAGTAAGGATGCCATCGGCGAGGTCTCGCAGACCATTGACGTCACCGATTTCTACCAGCCAAGCATCAGACGATCTATAACGCGATCATCGATCTGTTTTCCGCCAGTCAGCCGGTGGACGTGGTGCTCGTGGCCAACCAGCTGTTGGCGGATGGCAACCTCGACAAGGTCGGCGGCGCGGACTATCTGCACAGCCTTGTCGCATCCGTACCGACCGCCGCTAATGCCATGTACTACGCGGAGATCGTCCATCAGCGGGCCATTTTGCGCAATGTGATCGCCGCCGGCACCAAAATCGCCCAGCTCGGTTATTCCGCCGAGGGATCGCAGGCTGAGGATGTGGTTAACCTCGCCCAGTCCGAGATCTACGAGATGTCGATGGGCAAGGTGCGTCAGGACTATGCCGCCATCGGCCGGTGGTCCACGACGCGCTCGACCAGCTGGACAAACTGCAGCAAGGCCTCGTCAACAAGGGCGTGCCGACCGGCTTCCGCGACATCGACGACGTGACCCAGGGCCTGCAGCCCGGACAGATGGTCGTCGTCGCAGGACGTCCGGCCATGGGTAAGTCCACGCTCGGCATCGACTTCGCCCGCGCCGCCGCGTTGCACCACAACATGACTTCCGTGGTCTTCAGCTTGGAGATGAGCAAGGTGGAGCTCGCTCAGCGTATTATCTCCGCCGAAACCAATATTCCGATGGCCGCCCTGCGCCGCGCCGACGACATCACCCCCGAACGCTGGAACACCCTGAACCAGTTCTGGACCAAGATGCAGAACGCGCCACTGTTCATTGACGACAGCCCGAACATGAGCCTCATGGAGATCCGTGCGAAATGCCGTCGTCTGAAGCAGACCAACGATCTGAAACTCGTAGTCATCGACTACCTGCAGCTGATGACCTCGGGCAAGGCCGTGGAATCCCGCCAGCAAGAGGTGTCCGAATTCTCCCGTGCCCTGAAGCTCTTGGCCAAGGAACTCGAAGTGCCGGTCGTGGCCCTTTCCCAGCTGAACCGTGGCCCGGAAATGCGTAACGACAAGAAGCCGCAGCTCTCCGACCTGCGTGAATCCGGCTCAATCGAACAGGACGCCGACGTGGTGTTCCTGGTCCACCGCCCTGACTTCTACGACAAGGAAGACCGCCCTGGCGAGGCCGATATCATCATGCCAAGCACCGTAACGGCCCGACCGAAACCTTCCACCTCGCCTTCCTCGGTGCCACGTCCAAATTCAAAGACATGCCGCAGGACTACAACGCCAATCAGGGGGTGTGATGATGGCAAGCAACGTTTCACGCGATGTTTCGCAAGACCAATCGTCCGTGGTACAGACCTGCAAACCGTGGTATGCGTTCGCCACCGTGGCCGCAGGCCGCTTCGTGCGGTTTGCATCCCGCGTCACCAAACATGGCGGTTCGGCTTTGCCCGGCAAAGTCGTAGAAAAGATTGACCCCGCTTCCTGACCCGTACGCTCGGGCAGTTGCCGCTTGGCGCGGTATTGGTGTCCGGCACGAACGGCAAGACCACCACCACCCGCATGGTCGCCTCGATGCTCTCCGATCTGGGGCTGAAGGTGTTCACCAATCCGACCGGCTCGAACTTCGTGCGCGGCGTGGTCTCCGCACTGCTTACCGAAGTCACGCTCGGCGGCAAATTGGACGCGGACATCGCCGTGCTCGAGCTCGATGAGGCGTACGCCGTCCACTTCGTCAAGCAGGTCAAGCCCCGTTATGCGTTGCTGCTGAACGTGATGCGCGATCAGCTTGACCGATTCGGTGAAATCGACACCACGGCCAAACTGCTCAGCCATGTGGCTGCGGCGACTACCGGCACTGTGGTACTGAACCGCGAGGACCCGCGTATCGCCGCGCTCGCCGCGAAGGCCCCGGCTGGCACCACCGTGCGATATTTCGGCCTCGCCGACGATTTGCGCCACTATTTCCCGTCCGATGACGACATGGCCACGACCGTGTCGGTGGAAGGTGTGGCCGGGCCGCTCCCCTCAGCCAGAACTCCTCTCAGTCCGCGAAGCGAACTGAGAGGAGCTTCCACAGGCACGGCAGAACTTCCCGCCGACGTGACACTTACCGCCGTGGGCGACCACAAGGCCACCTTCCAGATGGACGGTCAGGCTACGCCACCGACGTCAAGCTTGAAGCGTCTACAACCTGTACAACGCGGCCGCCGCGCTCGCTGTGGTACGTGCGGTGATGCAAGACAATGCCGCCGCATCCAAGGCCACCGCCGCAGCCAACGCCTGCGCCGTGTCCGCCGACGAGCTCATCGCCGCCGTTTCCCGCGTCACGCCGGCTTTCGGCCGTGGCGAGGTCATCGACGTCAACGGTTCCCCGGTCGAACTGCTGCTGGTCAAGAACCCGATGGCTTCCGCCTCTCGCTCGCCAGCTTCGACCCGGCCAACGCGGACACCATGATCGCCATCAACGACGAATATGCCGACGGCCGCGACATGAGCTGGCTGTGGGACGTGGACTTCACTTCCCTGCGCGCGTCCGGTGTCGCCATGGTCTCCGGCGTGCGTGCCTGGGACATGGCATTGCGCCTGGGGTACGACCAAGTGCCAGTCGCCGATACGAACACCGACCTCGAACAGGCCGTCACCGCATTCGTCAACGCCAATCCCGGCACACGCAAGCACATCTACTGCACCTACACCGCCATGCTCAAAACCCGCGCCGTACTGGGCCGCATCACCGAAGTACGGGACGCGGGCGTGGGTAAGTAACCACCCTTCGGCGCTCGCGCGCCACCTCCCGCCAGCGGAAGGGGCATGGTGAGGGAATAAGACGCTTCCCGGCAGCGGGAGAACATCGACAAGGAGAACGTGACATGGCCAGAACAATTGATGTGGTGTCCCTGTATCCCAAAGACATGAACATCTACGGCGATTCCGGCAACGTGCTGACTATCCGCCGCCGGCTGGAACTGTACGGTTACGAACCGGTCGTTCACCAGTACAATCAAGGCGACGATTGGCCCGACCAGGTGGACCTTATTCTGGGAGGCGGCGGCCAAGACACCGGCCAGAAGAAAATCATCGACGACTTCTACCATCGCGCCGACCTGTTGCGTTCGCTTGCCGCAGACGGTACGCCGATGCTGATGATCTGCGGCCTGTACCAGCTGTTCGGCGAGTACTTTGAAACCGTGGACGGCACCCGTCTGGACGGCATCGGCGTTATCGGTGCTTATACCGTGGGCCAGAACGTGCGTATGATCGGCAATCTTGTTGAGCATTCCGACCAGTTCGGCGATGTGATTGGCTACGAGAACCACTCCGGCCAGACCTTCCTGCGCGAAGCGTTCAGCCACTCGGCACCGTCGATCAGGACGGCCGAGGCAACAATGGCGAAGACCATACCGAGGGCGCGCGCGTGCACAACGTGATCGGCACCTACATGCACGGCTCGTTGCTGCCTAAAAACCCCGCCATCAGCGATTTCCTTATCGAAACTGCCGTGACTCGTCGTTACGGTACGTTCGATACGTCCGATCAGACCCCCGAACAAGCCAAGGAGCTCGCCCGGCTCGATCAAGTAGCCACCAACGCGCGCAAGGCTGCCGCCGAACGTCCTCGGTGAATTCTCGGTGAGTCCTCGGTAAGTACCAATCAGCGAAAAATCAGTCGAAATCAGTCTGAGGGTCTAGTACATTGCCCTGTTGTTTGCGCTAGGCTTGGTGGTACGAGACATGGCACCAGGCCATGTCGGACCTCGAAGGAGGGGTATCATGGCTGATTTTGATCTTCTGGGTGATGGTCTGCGCAAGGTCCTGCTGGCGGGCATCGGAGCCCTTGCCACCGGATACGAGAAGAGCAGCGAGCTCGTCGACGAACTCGTCAAGAAGGGTGAGATTACGGTCGAGCAGGGCAAGGCGCTGAACACCGAGCTCAAGCGCAAGGTGAGCGAGACGGTGGATGACGCCAAGAAGGCCGCCGCCGAAGCCGGCGACAAAGCTGCTGCCGCAGCCGACACCAGTGCCGCCGACAAGCCCGCTGACGAGGGCAAGGCCGAGTGACCAAGCCCACACGCGCTACGCCGGAATCAGGGTCGACCCGCTTTCCAGCAGGGTCGACCCTATTCTGACGCCTGCGAAAGCCGAACGTGAGCGGCGGCGAACCGGTCCGTCGACACGTCGGACACGCTCAAGCAGACCGTTACCAAGGCGACTCCGAGCGTATCCGACGAAACGCTGGCACTGTTCGGACGCAGGAACGATTTCGCCACGCGCTACCATCTGACGCGTCGTGGCAAGATCAAACGACTGGGGCAGATCACCAGAATCGTCGAGCAATTCGACGTGCTGCACGGCCTGACTCCGGTCAAAATGCGCCTCATGTTCGAGGCGCTCGGCCCCACGTTCGTCAAAGTGGGCCAGATTCTGTCGATGCGCTCCGAGATTCTGCCGCAAAGCTTCTGCGACGAACTCGCCAAACTGCGCGCCGACGCGACCCGATGCCGTATTCCACGGTGTTGGATGTGCTTGCCGCCGAATACGGGCGTCCCGCCGACGAGGTGTTCGCGCATATCGACCCCAAGCCGTTGGGCTCTGCTTCACTGGCGCAAGTGCATCGCGCCACGCTGAAAACCGGCGAAGATGTGGCTATTAAAGTGCAGCGCGGGTGTGCGCGAAACCATGGCCCAGGACGTCTCCATCATGCGCTCCATAGCCAAGGCCGCCACTAAGGTGATTCGCACCTCACAGATCGTGGACCTGAAGGGCGTGGTCGAGGAGCTGTGGGACACCTTCGAATCGGAGACTGACTTTCTGATCGAGGCCCGCAATCTCGCCGAATTCAAGCGTTTCGCCGCCCGATTCAAATACATGGACTGCCCGACGGCGTACACCGAACTGTGCACCGAGCATGTGGTGGTCATGGAGTACATCGACGGCATCTCCGTCTCCCATCCGGGCCGGCTCGTCGATGCTGGTTATGACTTGAAGGAGATCGGCACCAAGCTCGTCGACAATTACGCCACGCAGATTCTCGACGACGGCTTCTTCCACGCTGACCCACATCCCGGCAATATCATCATCCGGGGCGGCCAGATCGTACTTATCGACCTCGGTATGACCGGTCGGCTCGACCAGCGCACCCGTGCAGTCCTCAAAGAAATGATTTTCGCCGTCGCCAAACAGGATTCGCCCGCTCTGGCCGAGGGGCTGCTGCGATTTGCCGGCACCGAGGCCGATCCGGAGGACTACCCAGCATTGCTGGCTGATCTGGACGTGATCGTCAAGGAATTCGGCACCGTGGATCTGGCCGAACTGGACATTGCCGCCTTCCTGACCGCACTGACGCAGATGGCCGGCCGCCACAACATCGAGGTGCCCAGTACGGTGACCACCGTCGGCCGCGCGTTGGTTACGCTCGAAGGCTTGCTGGACGAGTTCATTCCTGATGTGAATATGATCGAAATCATTTCCGACCATATCGCCACGTCGAAATCGCTGAAGAACGCCACCAAAGACGAGATCAAGTCGCTGGGCGTTGAGGGACATCAGGCTTTGCATGCCACGCTCGGCACCATGACCGAACTCAAGACCGTGGCCCGTATGCTGACCCGTGGTCAGTTGCGCGTCAACATGGAACTGGTCGGCTCTGAAGAGCCGTTCCAGCTGCTTTCGGATATGGTGAATCGTCTGACGATGGCCCTGATTGTGGTCGGTTTGTTCGTTGGCTCGTCGATTGTCTACTACGCCGGCATGAAGCCGATTATCTTCGGCATTCCGGTCATCGGCTTCATGGGCTACGTCGTGGCCTTCGCCCTCGGCGTATGGATCGTCATCGACATCTACTTAAAGGGGCGCAAAACCAAGAAGCGGTAGGGCATCGATTGATATCAGTCCAGCGGGAGGGTGGATTCGCGCTGGATAAGGTGGCAGGGTACGTAGTCGACACCGTGATGCGGGTTGCCGTCGATGGCATCGACCAAGTATCGTGCCGCACGCCGTCCGATGGTTTCGGTTTCGTTGTCGATCGACGTCAGTGCGGGCCTCGAGCTGGAGGTCAGTACCGACCAGTTATCGTGGCCGATGACGGCGACGTCATCCGGGATGCGCAGTCCCTGCTGCTTGAGCACGTCAATGCAGCCGCGGGCCAACTGATCGTTCTGGCAGACCACTGCATCGAACTTGACCCCTTGGTCGAGCAGCAGGCGGGTGGCGGCGCGGCCCCAGCCTTCGTCCCATTTGCCGTAACGAATTGGGCCGGCGGGTTCAATACCTAATTCGGAGAGTGCCTCGAGCGCGCCCTTGGTGCGGTCGGTGGCAGCGGTATAGGTTTCGTCGCCGCCGATAATGGCGATGTGCCGGCGGCCACACGAGATGAGATGGTTGATGGCCATGCGGCCGGCGTCCACGTTGTCGCAAGTGACCGAGCAGTCTTTGGGGTCGGTGGAGGGGCCGTAGACGTAGACCAGTGGCACGCCCCAGTCATGGCCAAGCGTGGGCCTGGGGTTGGTCTCGCACTGCACGATGAGCAGTCCGTCGACCTTGAGGGACAGCAGTTTCTCGACATGCTGACGTTCCAAGGCGGCGTCGCCACGAGCGTTGGCCAACAATACTGAGGTCGATTGGGCTCGCAACTCGTTCTCCGCGCCGATAAGAATCGGTGTGGAGAAACGACCCTGCAGATCGGAGGTGACCAGGCCGATAGTGCCGGTGGTGCCGCGGGCTAGGGATTGGGCGAGTTTGTTGGGAGAGTAGTTGAGTTGCTTGGCGGCATCCAGTACACGCTGCTTGGTTTCTTCGCTGATACGGGGTTTGTTGTGCAGTGCCTTGGATGCAGTGGCCGTCGAGACTCCGGCCAATGCCGCCACATCCTCAAGTCGCGCTGCCCGTCCGGTTGCTGGCTGGGTCATCATGCCTCGATTCCTTGGTTCTTCAGCAGTATATAGCGCATTGTTTTGCGATGAAATACCTCATACGGTGTGGTGCGCTATTGCATCTGGGAATAATTGTAGCTTCAATGCGAAAACTTTCGCAAACATCTTTTTTTCGGCGTGGCGTAGTCAGGGAAATTGTTCAAGTGCAAGGTAAGTGAAAGAAAGCGTTACTTCCATGTTCGCTTTTGTTTGATTTGCTCGACACGCCGGAATAATCATTGATATTAAGCCAATTCAAGCACGTTATTCATAGTCGAATCACAGTCTCGAACCCGTTTGATGTGAGAAAAAACGCGAAAATGCGAAAGCGCTTTTGCAAAAACTTCCATGTTCGTTTATATTGAGAAAAGGCTTTCGCAGTGTTACCTGCTCCGGGCAAAGGAGCGAGCAGGGCGAAACCAAGGAGCGGACCGTCCGCCACCGCCTCTCATAGTTGAGCGGATATATAGAGAAAGAAGCGAACATGGTGTCTTTCAATAAACTGACCCGTACTCTTGCTGGCATCGCTGCCGCCGCGTTGATCGTTCCGCTGGCCGCCTGTGGTGGCTCCGGCAATGGTGGCACTGCCACCGCCGAAGGTATCCCGGCCAAGGGCACCGACGATGGTACCGAGATCACCCTGTGGACCCGTTCCCCTCTGGAGCGTCAGGCCAAGAACGTGGTCGAGGCTTACAACAAGAGCCACAAGAACCAGGTCAAGCTCGAGATCATCCCGAACGACGATATGGAAGGCAAGGTCGGCGGCGCTTCGCAGACCGACTCCCTGCCTGACATCCTCGCCGGCGACGTGGTCCGTATTCCGTACTGGGCTTCCGAGGGCATCTTCACCGACATCACCAAGCAAATCGATGGCCTGGACAACAAGGCCGACCTGCAGCAGGGCCACATCGAAGCCGGTACTGTTGACGGCGCCGAGTACACCCTGCCGTTCATCACTGACGTTTCCGTGATGGTCTGGAACAAGAACCTGTACAAGGAAGCCGGTCTGGACCCGGAGCAGGGTCCGAAGAGCATCGACCAGTTCGTCGAGCAGGCCAAGAAGGTCGCCGCCCTCAACAAGGATGGCGTCGCAGGCTCCTACCTCGCCGGTCAGTCCGGTGGTGCTCTGGTCTTCGACCTCTTCCCGTCCGTGTGGGCTGACGGCGAATCCGTCATGAACAAGGATGGCTCCGAGGCCACCCTGGACAACGACTCCATGAAGGGCGTCTTGGACGCTTACAAGGAGCTGGCCAACACCACCAACGGCCTGGGTGCAGGCTCCAAGGAAGAGACCGGCGCCACCTGGACCGCTCCGTTCGCGAACGGCAAGATCGGCGTTATGCCTTACCCGAACACCTCCACCACTGCTCTGTTCGATGCTGAGAAGGACGGCGGCTTCGAGGTCGGCGTTGCTCCGATCCCGGGCACCAAGGAAGGCAAGACCTCCACGTTCCTCGGCGGCGATGCATGGGTATCTCCAAGGACTCCAAGCACGTTGCTCAGGCCTGGAACTTCCTCTACTGGCTGATGCAGTCTGACGCTCAGAAGGAAGTCTTCGCTGACCAAGGCGACACCGCCTCCAACATCCAGACCCTGAAGACCGCTTACAAAGACGCTGACCCACGCATCCAGACCATCAACTCCGTGATTATCGACGGCAACGGCCAGACCCCGAAGTCCCCGGCCTTCAACGAAGCCTTCAACGCCGCTGGCTCCCCGTGGCAGCTGCTCGTGCAGAACGCCGTGTGGGGTTCCGGTGACCTCAAGGCCGACAACAAGGCCGTCACCGACGTCCTGTCTGCCCAGTGATTCGGTGGTGATGCTCCTCACCATCACTCATCAAATCACAGCAATAACTGAATAATAACTGAACAGATTGAGCCGGTCCCTCCCTTGTGAGGGCAGGAGCCGGCTCAACCACATAATCGAACTTCTATCTTCTTCTTCATTCCTTCTCTTCCTTCATCACTACATACCTTATGAATGCGGTGTGTTGGCGGGGCTTCGGAGTCCTCCTTCCTCGAAGCCCTGACATCGGATTGCATTCGGATTCCGTGATTACCATTTCACAGTAATTTCCCAAAGGAGAGAGAGAAACATGTCGAGTGTTTCCAAGAGCGCCGGGGCTGTGCCCGTGCATAAGTCCAAGGCGAAGGCGGCGCAGACCAGGCGAGGTCTGCTGTACGCACTTCCGGACTGGCTGATGATTATCGTCCTGTTCTTCGTGCCGATTGTTCTACTGGTCGTCATGGCCTGCTCTCGTTGGAGCCTGCTGGGTGGCAACCGCGGCGTGAACTTCCCGGACAACTTCGTCAAGGTGTTCGAGAACAAATTGTTCTGGCCCTCGATTTGGTTCACGCTCGAGTACACCGTGATCGTCACGATCTTCCTGTTGGTCCTTGGCCTGGGCATGGCCATGATTGTGCAGGAGAGCTCGAAGTGGAACAACGTGCTGCGTACCTGCTTCCTGCTGCCGTCCGCGACGGGCCTGGCGTCCGCGTCCCTGCTGTTCTACGCCCTGTATTCCCCGCAGGTGGGCCCTGTCACCAAGATTCTGAGCTCGTTGGGCCTGATGCAGGAGGGTGGTTCGGTGCTGGCCACCGGCCAGTCGGCCCTGTGGGCCACGATTATCGTGATTGTTTGGCGTTTCTCGGGCTACTACATGCTGCTGATGATGATCGGTCTGCAGGCCATCCCCGGTGATCTGTACGAGGCGGCCCGCATGGACGGCGCCGGTTCCTGGCGTATCTTCCGCTCCATCACCCTGCCGCTGATGAAGCCGACCATCGTGATGTGCCTGGTCTACTGCGTGACCGGTTCAATCCTCGCGTTCGATCAGTTCTTCATTCTGACCAAGGGTGGTCCGAACAACTCCACCATGACTGTGGTGCAGCTCATCTACAACTTCGCCTTCGATTCCAAGAAGGATCTGGGTATGGCCGCGGCGCTCTCGCTGATCGTGCTGGTGGCCCTGGTCATCATCAACTCCATCCAGATGCGCGGCATGCGCGACAACACCAAGTGAGAAAGGGGAGGTAACACATTATGACTACCCCATTGTGGAAGCGCGTCATCGCTCGAATCCTTGAGCTCTGCTCGCCATCATCTTCATCAGCCCGCTGGTCTGGGTCATCATCTGCTCGTTCAGCCCGCAGGTCGGTTCGGCCCAGTCCAAGCTGGGGCGTGGCCAACTACCTGACCCTGTTCGGTTATCAGGAAGGCCTGCCCAAGTACCTGCTCAACTCGGTAATCGTGACCCTGGTCGCGGTCGTGTTCTCCGTGGTCGTCTGCACGCTGGCCGGCTACTCGTTCTCCCGCTTCGACTACCCGGGCCGCAACCTCGGCTTCATGGTCACCCTGTCGATCCTGATGGTACCGTACGCCTCGCTGTTGATCCCGCTGATGGTCTGGTACAAGCAGATCGGCCTGAACGACAGCCTGCTGGGCGTGGGCCTGGTCATCACACTGTTCCAGCTGCCTATGAGCACGTTCATCATGCGTAACGCATTTGACGCGATCCCCAAGGACATGGAGGAGGCCGCCATGGTCGACGGCTGCAACAGCCTCCAGGCCTTGTTCAAGATCCTGGTGCCGGTGGTCAAGCCTTCGATGGTTACGGTTGGCCTGCTCGCCTTCCTCGAGGCATGGAACAACTTCATGATTCCGCTGTACTTGAGCTCTTCGTCCAAGTCCACGCTGCCGCTGGCGATGGTGAACATGCGTCAGCAGACCATGGGCGTCATCGATTACGGTGCCACCGAGGCCGGCGTCGTGATCCTGCTGATTCCCTGCGCCATCCTGTTCCTCGCACTCCAGAAGTACTACGTCAAGGGCTTTATGGCCGGAGCCGTGAAGGGCTGATCATGAACGTTACAATCACTTCCCCGTTCTGGAAGCGGCGTCGCGACCAGATCGTCGAATCCGTCATCCCCTACCAGTGGGGCGTGATGAACGACGAGATCGACACCACGGTGCCCGACGACCCAGCCGGCAACCAGCTGGCTGACAACAAGAGCCATGCGGTTGCAACCTGAAGGTTGCCGCCGGCGAATTGGACGACGAGTTCCATGGCATGGTCTTCCAGGATTCCGACGTCTACAAGTGGCTTGAGGAAGCCGCCTACGCGCTGGCCTACCACCCGGATCCCGAGCTCAAGGCGCTGTGCGACCGCACGGTCGATCTCATCGCCCGCGCCCAGCAGTCGGACGGCTATTTGGACACCCCGTACCAGATCAAGTCCGGCGTATGGGCCGACCGCCCGCGCTTCAGCCTGATTCAGCAGAGCCACGAGATGTACGTGATGGGTCACTACATCGAGCCGCCGTCGCCTACCATCAGGTGACCGGCAACGAGCAGGCCCTTGAAGTCGCCAAAAAGATGGCCGACTGCCTGGATGCCAACTTCGGCCCCGAAGAAGGCAAGATCCACGGCGCCGATGGTCATCCTGAGATCGAGCTCGCCCTCGCCAAGCTGTATGAAGAGACCGGTGAGAAGCGTTATCTGACGCTTTCCCAGTATCTCATCGACGTGCGCGGTCAGGATCCGCAGTTCTACGCCAAGCAGCTCAAGGCGATGAACGGCGACAACATCTTCCATGATCTCGGCTTCTACAAGCCACCTACTTCCAGGCTGCCGAGCCCGTACGCGACCAGCAGACCGCGGACGGCCACGCCGTGCGCGTCGGTTACCTGTGCACCGGCGTGGCTCACGTGGGCCGACTACTCGGCGATCAGGGCTGATCGACACTGCCAAGCGTTTCTGGAAGAACATCGTCACCCGTCGCATGTATGTCACCGGTGCGATCGGCTCCACCCATGTGGGCGAATCGTTCACCTACGATTACGACCTGCCGAACGACACGATGTACGGCGAGACCTGCGCTTCCGTGGCCATGAGCATGTTCGCCCAGCAGATGCTCGACCTCGAGCCCAAGGGCGAATACGCCGATGTGCTGGAGAAGGAACTGTTCAATGGCTCCATCGCCGGCATCTCGCTTGACGGCAAGCAGTACTACTACGTCAACGCACTGGAGACTACTCCCGACGGACTGGACAACCCGGATCGTCACCACGTGCTCTCCCACCGTGTCGACTGGTTCGGCTGCGCATGCTGCCCGGCCAACATCGCCCGACTCATCGCTTCAGTGGACCGTTACATCTACACCGAGCGCGACGGCGGCAAGATCGTGCTGAGCCACCAGTTCATCGCCAACAAGGCCGATTTTGCTTCCGGCCTTACGGTCGAACAGCGTTCGGACTTCCCGTGGGACAGTCACGTGGAATACACGGTGAGCCTGCCCGCCAGCGCTGCGGACAGCTCGGTCCGATTTGGACTGCGCATCCCCGGCTGGTCCTTGGCTCCTACACGCTGACCGTGAACGGCAAGCCCGCAGTGGGTTCGCTGGAAGACGGCTTCGTATACCTTGTGGTCAACGCCGGCGATACGTTGGAGATTGCGCTCGAGCTCGACATGTCCGTCAAGTTCGTGCGCGCCAACTCCCGCGTGCGCTCCGACGCCGGCCAGGTGGCCGTTATGCGCGGTCCGCTGGTCTACTGCGCCGAACAGGTCGATAACCCCGGTGATCTGTGGAACTATCGTCTGGCCGATGGCGTCACCGGTGCGGATGCCGCTGTGGCTTTCCAGGCCGACTTGCTGGGTGGCGTCGATACCGTTGATTTGCCGGCAGTGCGCGAGCACGCGACGAGGATGACGCGCCGCTGTACGTGGATGCCGACGAACCGCGTGCGGGCGAACCCGCGACGCTGCGCTTGGTGCCGTACTACTCGTGGGCCAACCGCGAGATAGGCGAGATGCGTGTCTTCCAGCGTCGATAAATATCGGCGATATGCCGGCCTGCGCGCAACTGGCCGGCAAAAAAATACTTATGCCGCCATCGTCTGTAATAAGTCGATGACGGCATAGGCCGGATGTCAGTATCGATTGGAGCCGAAAACACATCCGGGGAATGAGGTCTCCTGTGCGGGGTAATACCCGTGCAGGAGATTATTTTTTAATTATATGCTCCTGCTGTGAGAGCTGTCGGCGGAGTCGACTGAGGGCGGTCATAAGCGGTACCGTGTAAGCCACCCTCAGTCTCGCTTTGCGAGCCAGCTCCCGCCAGCGGGAGCCTGTTGGTTCCTGATTCAGCGAGGCTGAATCGTTGCGCCGTAGGTACTGCGACACGGCGAAACGCAGCAATGCTCTAATGCGAAAATAAATGCGAAAGCTGAGAAATTACCGGGTTTTTGTTGTATAAGATGGTTGATATCACTGAGGGAAAGTTGTGAAACCGTATTCGCTCGGTTATGATGTGGAATCAGCTTCGGTGAATTGCTCCAACCGGGATATCCATGGCGGATATCACACCAGATTTACTGAAGACACTCATTCCGGTGAACCCAATAACCAATAAAGGAAACTGATGGAGAACGGGCTCTGCGGCCCAGCATCCACAGAAGAAGTCCTGGTCGCATAGACGCGACGTAGCCTGAGCGAAGACGCGAAAGACCGGGGCGGAGAGGTCCAAGCAGGAATGCATCAATCAACACGAAAGCGGTGGCTTGCGTCAATCGGCGCGGTTGCAGCGGTCGCCACACTGGCCACCGGCGGTGCAGTCACCGCGCAGGCAGCCGATACGCCCGTCATCAAGAATGCGGATGTGGCATATCCGTCGTTCAAGGGATCTGATGATCCGATGAAGACGGCGGCGAACAACACCACATATAACCCTGCCGCCAGCTATCTGCAGGAGACATTCGATAACGACGTGAAGAACCTGGCCGGCACCGACACCGACCATGACTTCTGGATCGATAAGATTCTCACCCGTACTGGTGCACAGCCAACTGGTAAAGGCACGAACGACAAGTGCTTACTCGTATGAAGGCTCCGACGGCAACAACTACCTGTTCACCCGTGGTCGCGCCGCCTACATGTACACGCACACGCCTAATCGGCTCGGTTTTGTGGGTAACACCGCCTACTGGGATGAGACCAACAGGGATGGCTTTACCGTTACCGTAAACGCTGACGGTGCAAACCAGACCCTTAACGAAGACGCCTCCCAGCGCAAGCAGACACCGAGCTACTTCACCTCCCTGTTCCAGACCGGTGGCAAGAGCCTCAAGATCAAGGAAGTCAAGTACATCACCTACAACAACGTGATGGTTGCGAACCTCACCGTGGAAAGCACGCAGGACCGCGATGTCACACTGACCACGGCCTCGCCGTTCGCCGCCGAGGGTGCTGATGGTGCCACCGAACTTACTGGCCGCGTGAACGTCAAGAACAACCTGACGACCATCTATCCGCGCTTCTCCGCCAACAACCAGGACGGTTCCAACTGGATCGTCAGCGGTGGCAAACTCACCAGCACGTTGAGCCTCAAGGCCAACGAACCGCAGACCGTCAAGATTCAGCTCGGCCTGATCGCCAACGAACTGCCTGACTCCACCAAGGAATATGAGGCCCGTTACACCGGCGACCTTAAGGATGCTGCCGCCTCCTACAAGGATTCCGTGACCACCTACAACAAGTGGTGGGTCGATAACGCTCCCTATGTGGACACTCCGGAAGACAATATCGATAAGACCGTGGTCTACCGCTGGTGGCTGAGTCGTTTCAACATGCTCGACGCCAACATACCTGGCAACACCTTCCAGTACCCGACCTCCATCGAGGGTGTGCTCGGCTACAACAACCAGATCGTGCTCACCTCCGGCATGTTCATGATGGACACCAAGTGGTTCCGCAACCCCGAGTACTCCTACGGCACCTGGCTTTCCGCCGGCGATACCGCCAAGAAGAGCAAGGCGGGCTATTACTACTACCACGACAATCCGGGCGACCCGGCCAACTGGAACCATAGCTACACGCAGTACATCACGCGCGCCGGCTGGGACTCCTACAAGGTGCACGGCGGTCCGTCCACCGTGGCCGAGAAGCTGGCCGACCAGGGTGCCGAGGACGTGCAAGGTCTACTCGCTTCCAAGAGCGAGCCGGACAACAACGACAACCAGAACAACAATGACAACAGCTTGATTGACTGGTCCTGGTGGTCGATGACCGGTAACGATGCCGACGCCGTTTCCTTCTCTGAGCCGGGTCGCTCCGGCCAGCGCATGGATCGCGCCGATGGTTCCGCCAATATGTGGGCCAACGCTAACGCGGCTGCTCAGGCATACAAGGCTGCTGGCGATACCGCCAACGCCGAGAAGATGCAGGCCATCGCCGACAAGATCCAGAAAGAAGTCACCACTGAACTGTGGGACAAGTCCGACAACCTGCTCAAGCACAGGTGCTGAACGACGGTGCTTTCGCCAAGTACAAGGAGATCAATAACTACTACCCGTACTCCGAGGCCTGATGCTACCGGCAACGAAGATTACAACAAGGCTCTGCGCCTGTTCGAGGATTCCAACGAGTTCCCGATCTTCCCGTTCTTCACCGCCAACCAAGCGGACAAGGCCGCGTTGAACTTCCCCGGTTCCAACAACTTCTCCATCATTAATGCGCAGCCGCTGCTGCAGGTCTACTCGGCCGGTATTCGCAACTACGATGCAGCCAAGAATGGCTACATCACCAATGAGCAGTTCAAGAAGCTGCTGTACTGGGTGGCGTTCGCGCACTACCAGGGCGGCGATAACAACTACCCTGATCAGAACGAGTTCTGGAACGAGGACAACAACAACGTCGGCGATGTGAACGGTGACGGCGTGATCAACAACCTCGACAAGAACCTTGACGCCGCACAGAACGGCGGCAAGATCACCTACCGCTCCTGGATCCACCACACCCAGCTCGGCACCACGAACTGGACGATGGTCGAGGACGTAGCCGGTATGGTGCCGCGCGAGGACAACAAGATTGAGCTAAACCCGATCGAAATCCCCGGTTGGAACTACTTCACGGTAAACAACCTGCGCTACCACGATCAGAATGTCTCCATCGTATGGGACAAGGACGGCAGCCACTACGGTGGTCCTGCTGGCTACAGCCTGTACGTGGGCGGCAAGCTCGCCTTCACCTCCGACAAGCTGGCGCACCTCATCTATGACCCGGCTGCGGGAACGGTCGAGGTCAAGGACGATTCCAGTGCCAGGTTACCGTCGGCGCCGAAGCCGTCAAGAACGTGAAGGCCGCCAATCAGGTTACCTTCAATGCCGATCAGCGCGTGACCGACCTGTTCGCCAAGTCCGGCACCAACGTCGACTCCGCCTCCAAGTCCACCACGAACGTGGCCAAGGACGCGGACGTGACCGGTACCACCTACGCCGAGAAGGACACCAACTACCCGGCCAAGAACGCGGTGGACGGCAAGACCGTGATGGAATCGTTCTGGGGTACCAAGGCTCTGAGAACAAGACCGACACGCTCAATATCAAGTTCAAGGACGGCAAGCAGAAGATCGACGACATCCGCTTGTACTTCTACCAGAGCTCGTCCAGCCAGACCATCTCCGGCTATGCCGAGCCCGCCAACTACAAGTTGGAGTACCAGAAGGATGACGGCACATGGGCCCCGATTGCGGATCAGGTGCGCACCCCGAACTACGCGGGCGCGAACTACAACCGTATCCAGTTCACTCCGGTGGAGACCACGACCATCCGCGTCACCTTCACGCCGCAGGCCGGCATGGCCGTCGGTGTCAAGGAGATCGAAGCCTACAACACCGGTATCAAGGCTGACGGCACTTCCGAGAACCAGACTCCGCAGGTGGATGCTTACGTGTCTTCCAGCACCTCATCTGGTGCCAAGCTCGTCGGTACGGTGAAGGATGACGGTCTGCCCGCAGAAGGCGACGTCACCACCACATGGTCCCAGGTCTCCGGTCCGGAAGGCGGTACTGCGAAGTTCGTGGACGCCTCCGCTGCCAGCACCACCGTCACCTTCAACAAGGAGGGTGACTACGTCCTGAAGCTCACCGCTTCCGATGGCGAGAAGGAAGGCTCCAAGGAAATCACCGTTCACGGCATCCCCTCTGACGGTACCGTGAACGTAGCCCCGCAGTCGAGCGCCTCTGCCAGCTACACCAACGGCTACCAGCCGAAGGACAACGCCAAGAAGGTCATCGACGGTCAGGTGGTATACGCCAACACGCCGAACGAGACCTGGAACAACTGGGGCGACTCCACTGGTGTGGAGCCGTGGCTGCAACTGAAGTGGGCCGGCAAGGTGCCGCTGAAGAAGGCCAAGGTCTTCTTCTGGACCGATGGCGGTGGCGTGCCGATGGTCTCATCTTGGAAGCTCCAGTACGCTGACGCTGACGGTAACTGGCAGGATGTGAAACTGGCTGACGGCCAGTCCTACACGGTCAACCGGAACGAAGGCAACGAAGTGAAGTTCGCCGACGCCGTCGAAACCGACAAGCTGCGCGTGGTCTTCCCGAAGGGCGCCATCGTGGGTGCTTCCGAGTTCGAGGCGTACGCCATCGAGCCGGTGAGCGTGGACGAAGTCAACCGACTGGTGCAGACCGGTTCCAAGGCTGATGATCTGAAGCTGCCATCACCGTGAGCGCCGTATACACCGACGGTTCTCGCCGTGACCTCGCCGTCACGTGGGGTAAGGTGACCGACGCTCAGCTGGCCGCCGATGCCGTATTCGATGTCAAGGGCACCGTCGCCGGTGCGCTGAACGGTACGGTTGCACACATCGCGGCTCGTTCCGATACCGCATCGCAGACCGTGGGTAATGCGCAGCCGGTTGAGCAGACCGTCTACCAGAACGCCAAGTCCATCGACCTGCCCGCCACGGTTCCGGTGAAGTTCCCGAACGGATACAACGACGACCGCAAGGTCACGTGGAAGGATGCCGACATCAAGGCCATCGACCTGACCAAGGTTGGTGACTACGAGGTGGCTGGTACCGTCGACGACGGTTCATCTTCCGCAGCTGCCAAGCTCACTGTCCACGTGGTTGCCGACCCGAACGGTTCCTCCACTCCGGAGCCTGAGCCTGAGCCGTTGGTCGGTTGGATTGAAGGCAAGGCGACCAGGACCACCATTTCGCCTGATTCCGAGGCGACCTGGTCACCGGCCGAAGGCAAGCTCAACGACGGCGTAGTCGTCGATGATACTTGGCCGACCACGGATGATCAGAACGTCAACGACAAGGTCTGGGGTTCTTGGGGCAAGGCAAAGGACGGCATGTACGCCCAGTACGACTTCGGTCAGTCCGTGACCATTGACCAGAGCCGCGCCCAGTTCTGGGCCAACTTCGCTGAGACTGACGATTCGAAGGGTGGTCTGGAAGTCCCGGACGCTTGGAAGATTCAGTACCTCGCCGAGGATGGTTCTTGGAAGGACGTCGAGCCCACCGAGGATTACACCGTCGTGCGTAATTCGCCGGCTTCTCGTGCGGATACCGATGCCAAGGGTTGGAGCGCTGTGACCTTCAAGCCGGTCACCACCAAGTCGCTGCGACTCGTGCTCACTCCGTACACCGGCAGCAGCACCTTCGGGGCCGCCGTGGCCGAGTGGGGCGTGCATGGTATTGACGGCACCGAGCCTGAACCTACCCCGGTCGACAAGACCGCGCTCAAGTCGGCTCTTGACGCAGCCAACGGCCTCGATGCACGCCGCTACACCGCCGCTTCATGGGCTGAGTTCCAGCAAATCATTGACGCTGCCCAGGCTGTGTACGACGATGTCAATGCCACCGAAGAACAGGTCGCCGAGCAGGTGACCAAGCTCGAGGACGGCCAGAAGGTGCTCGTTGCGCTCGCCACCGACGTGGAGAAGTCCACGTTGCAGGCGGCCATCGACACGGCCAAGGCCGAGGCCGCTTCCGGCCAGTACACGGATAAGAGTGTCGAGGCCTTGAACAAGGCCATCGAGGCTGCGGAAGGTGTGCTCAAGGGCGATGAGTCCGGTGAGGTCACTCAGGCCGCCGTCCAGGAAGCGTCCGCTTCGCTGAACAAGGCCGTCAAGGCCTTGGAAGAGAAGCCCGCCGTCGAAACGGTGAAGAAGGAGTCTCTCAAGGCTTCCATCGAGCAGGCCAAGAAGGCTGACAAGTCGAAGTACACCGAGAAGGCATGGCAGGCTCTGCAGAGCCAGATTGCCGCCGCTCAGAAGGTGTACGACGACAAGGACGCCAAGCAGGCCGACGTCGATGCCGCACAGGATGCTCTTGACAAGGCATTTTGGGCCACCAAGGTTGAGCAGAAGCCCGGCTCCCAGCAGCCTGGTGTGACCGACACTGATAAGGATGATAAGGACAACAAGGGTGATCGTGTGCCTCCGACTGGTGCCGCGGTTTCCGTAGTTGCTGCGGCTGCCGTGCTGCTCACCGCCGCAGGCGTGACCATCCTGAAGCGTCGCCAGTCCGGCGACCACGGTTCGGCTCGCCACTCGGCCTGACCCGCAACGGAGTCATTCTGCCGAGTGAGCCCCCTCACAGAGGGGGCTCTAGCCTTTTCCTTCTACCCATCATTACTCTTTTCACTCACTCAATGAGGAGCACTATGAGTTTCCATGTATCCGCGCAATCGGTTCGCGCGGTGGCCGGTGGACTCGTCGCCGCAGCGACATTGCTGTCAGGCCTTGCCCTTGCGCCGACCGCAATGGCCGCCGATTCAGCCACCGCTGACAACGCGCCCAGCGTTGCCGGTCACGCGTATAACGAACTGCCGTATAACAATCCTGATGTCACCGTCACCCAAATCGACAATAGCGCACTGCCCAGCTACATGCGCAACCCCATCGGGCAGAACGAGGGTATTGACACTCCGAACGATCTTTCGCAGAACTACTACTCTGCAGATGCATCCGCGCTGAGCTATGGCGGCAAACTCTTCGTCTTCACCGGTCACGATGAGGCTTCGCCCGACTACGGCTCCTTCAACATGAAGGACTGGGGCGTATACGTCACCGATGAAGACGGCCTGAATCAAGGCAAATGGACACATTACAAGACCATCGCCAAGGCAGACCTGTTCAGCTGGGCCACCGGCGATGGCGCGTACGCCGGCCAAGTCGTAGCCGACGATAACGGCACCCCGAGCGACACTTCCGATGATTGGTTCTACTACTACGTGCCGGTGAAGGACAAGGCTTCTGAGGCGGCTGGACAGGACCCGTTCGCCATCGGCGTGGCCAAGTCGAAGAGTCCGCTCGGCCCGTGGAAGGATGCCATCGGCAAGCCGCTGCTCACCACATCGCAAACCCAGATTGAAACCATCGATCCGGCATTCTTTGTGGACGAGGATGGCACCGGATATTTGCACTTTGGTACGTTCGGCACTCAGCTCGCCATCAAGATGAAGAAGGACGCCACAACCGGCCGCACCTCATACACCGAGGTGGAAACCAAGGCTGATGGCACCACGCCGAACCTCCACACCATGAAGGACGCGGACAGCAACGCGAACGGCCCGAAGGGATTCTTCGAGGCGGCGTGGGTGTTCCGTAAGGGCGATACCTATTACAACGTGTACGACGGCGGTAAGCCCGGTTCGGGCACGGCCACCTGCGTGGAATCGAACTATCAAGCTTGCATCCAGTACTCCACTTCCGACAGCCCGCTCGGCCCATGGAAGTACCAAGGCGTAATCGTGCCTTCTGGCTCGGCCACCACGATGCACCCCTCGGTGCTCCAGTTCGGCGACAAATGGTATGTGACCTATCACACCGGCGACAAGGAAGGCGGCACCGATTTCCGCCGTGCCGTGTGCATTGATGAAGTCGATTGGACCGCCGACGGCCAGATGGTTTCCACCGCCCATCCAACCAAGGCCGAGAAAACGCAGCCCTCCACCAACGTAGCCTCGTACGCAAAGGTGAGCGCAACGTTCACCGAGACGCCGGCATACAAGGGATCGGTGAACGATGGGCGTGTACTGCAAACCGCTGTGGTCCCGCCGAATCACTGGACCAACTACCGTTCTATCCCGCAATCGCAGTCCGGCGATTCTCTGGTCTACCAATGGGATGGCACTGTGCGCGTCAACTCGTCTAAGGTTTGGTTCGACGTGGATTCCAACGCTCTGCGCGCGCCCGCCTCGTGGAAGATTCAGTACTTGGACGCGGACGGCACATGGAAGGATGTCACCAACGAGTGCCTATACAACGACCACAGGCAAGGCCAACCCCAACGCCGTCACCTTCGATGCGGTGACCACTACTGCCTTAAAGCTCGACATGACCGGTCAAGCTGTGGATGGCGGCTATGCCTCCGTGGCCGTTGCTGAATGGGAAGTCGGCTCCGACTCCAGCGAATCGCCGGCAATCACTGCGCCGAAGAGCGTGACCACCGCCACCGGTACTGCGCCTACTCTGCCGGCCACAGTGGATGTGAAGTACGGGAACCCAACCGTTGCCTCCCCAGTAATTTGGCGTCCAGTTGATGCTTCCTCGTATGCCAAGGTCGGTTCGTTTACGGCCTACGGCGTGGTCGCCGGCGTGCCCGGTGAGGCAAGCGAGCAGGGCAATGTGTCGGTAAATGTCACCGTGCAGGACGGCTACCAGCCTGCCGCTGATACCACGAAGCCGACTGTAACCGTTGCCGTTACTGCTAACGCAGGCAATAGCGAGTGGCTCACCACCGCTCCGTTCGCCACCGTGCAGGCCACGGACGACACCGCACCTATCGCCAAGCTGGAGATTTCCGCTGATCAAGGCAAGAGCTGGACCACCATCGCCGCGAATGCAAACGCGGCCATTGCCACGCTTTCCCAGCAGGGCGATGTCGAAGTGTGGGCTCGCGCCACCGATCAGGCCGGCAACGTTTCCGACGTGGCCAAGGCCGGCGGCAAGGTGGACTCCGCCGCGCCAACCGTGACCGCCGCCGCCGATAAGGAGGAGCGCACGCTGACCTTGACCGCTGATGACGGCACCGGTTCCGGTGTCGCATCAATTGAATACCGCATTGGCACAGACGGTCAATGGGCCACGTACAGCAAGCCGATTGCTGCACCGAGCGCGTCGCGCGCCACCGTGTACTACCGCGCCACCGATAAGGCCGGCAACGTGTCCGCTTCGGCGAAAACCGACATTCCATCCGACACTTCCGTGCCGCTGACCGGCTACATTGAGGGCGATGCCACCGCCACCGATGTGGACGGCAAGGCATCCGGCTGGGTCAAGGGTGCCGCCGCGTTGAACGACGGCAAGATCATTCCCGATATCACCATTGCCAACGAGGATGTCTGGGGCACTTGGCCCAACACCGGTGAGATGCGCCTCGACTACGAGTGGGACCGTGAAGTGACTATCGACTCTAGCCGCGTGCAATTCACCTCGGATGATGGCGGATTGGGTATTCCGGCATCGTGGGAATTGCAGTACTGGGACGCCTTGGCGAACAACGGTGCCGGCAACTTCGTGGATATTTCCGACGCCACCTACACTGTGACCGCCAATTCACCGTCTGCTGGCTGGGCCACCGGCGATGCCAAGGGGTGGTCTGATGGCACGTGGAACACTCCGGTCAAGACTACCAAGTTGCGTATGGTTATCACGTCCGGCTCGGCTTCTCCGGCTGTTGCCGAATGGCAGGTTCATGCCATTGACGACAGTACGCCTGAGCCGCCTGAGCCCACACCGATCGACAAGACCGAGCTCAAGCAGGCGCTCGCTGACTCGCCTAAGGCTGACGATGCCTCCAAGTACACCGAGACTTCATGGGCGGAGTACGCGGCGGTATTGGATTCGGCGCAGCAGGTGTATAAGGCTGAGGATGCCACCGAAGCTGCGGTGGTGGATGCCGCAACCCAGCTGAAGCAGGCAGCGAAGAAGCTGGTGCTTGTAGCTACGGTGCAAGATCGTGCCGCGCTGAGCGCTCAGCTCGATGCCGCTGCTGCCGTGGATCGCACAAAGTGGACTGATGAATCGCTGGCCGTGCTTGATTCGGCAGTCGCTACGGCGAATGCGCTGACGAGTGATGGTCAGGCCGCCCAGTCTGACGTACAGGCTGCGACTGAGGCAATCAGCGATGCCATCGCGGGTCTGGTTGAGAAGAGCACCACGAAGCCTGGCCAGGGTGGCGATAAGCCCGGTTCCGGCACGGACAAGCCCAACCAAGGCAACGATTCCAACCAGAACAAGGGTGATGCAGACTCCGGCAAGCACAAGAAGATACCTGACACCGGTGCAGCCGTGCTTGGTGTTGGCATCCTCGCCGTGGTACTTGCTGTTGCGGGTGTAATCATCCTCAAGCGCCGCAAGTCCGGTACCTGCTAGTCCCACTCGCTCGGCCTAGCATCACCAAGCCCCCGCGCATGAACAGCGGGGGCTTCACTTTTGTTCAATAACAAGCATTATGTGCGCGTATGAGACTACGATGGTGGGGAATCTACGAACAGGGGCAGCAATGACGGCATACATGGACCATAAGGATCTCGCCAACGAAGTTATCGATCAGGCGCGCGCACAAGAGATTACTGATGGTGTGCATCGCGTGCTTGACCGGATTGCCTCAGCGGAGTCCGCAGCCGGGCGTGCTGCCGGTTCGGTCCAATTGCTGGCTGCCACCAAGACGCGCGATGTCGGCGAGATTCTGGCGGCTATCGATGCTGGTATTCGCGTGATTGGTGAGAATCGTCCACAGGAGATTACTGTCAAGGCTGACGGTCTGGCAAAACGACTGGGGGAGCGTGGTTATTCGCTAGGCGTGATTGATGCCGCTGAGGCTGACACGGCCAATGCCGCAGCTGCAACGCATATTCCTTTCCATCTCATCGGCCAATTGCAAGCCAATAAAATCGGCAAGGTGCTGCCGGTAGTGGACACCATCGAATCCGTGGATTCCATCGAACTGGCGGAAAAGATCGCCCGCCGTGCCACCATGCGCGGCATCACGGTCGCGTGTTGCTGGAGGTGAACGAATCCGGCGAGGAATCGAAGTCCGGCTGCGCACCCAGCACGCCATCGACTTGGCCCAGCGCATCGGTGCGATGGGCGGACTGCGCTTGCAGGGATTGATGACTATTGGTGCCCATGTGGATGATGAGCGCACGATTCGTGCGGGCTTCGCGCATCTGCGCCGCACTCGTGACCAGATTCTTGCCTCCGGTGCCGAAGGCACGGCCGACTGCACCGAACTGTCAATGGGCATGACCCATGACATGGCCTACGCCATCGAAGAAGGCTCCACCATCGTGCGCGTCGGCACCGCCATCTTCGGCGAGCGCGCCTTCATCTGATTGGAGCTATACGAAAAAACACCGCTTGATCAATAGCCAAGCGGCGTTTTTTCGTAAGGATTTTCGGCGTATCAATCACGCATAGATATTGCGCGGACGCATGTCCTCGGGCAGGCCGTCGAGCAGAATCGCCACGGAACCTTCCTCGAACACGGAGCGAATACCCGCGGCCAGCAGCGGTGCGCAAGACAGTACGGTCATATTCGGCAGGCGCTTCTCTTCGGGAATCGGCACGGTGTCCATAAACACGATTTCATGCGCGCCGCAGTGAGACAGGCGCTCCACGGCCGGGCCGGAGAGCAGGCCATGGGTGGCGACCAGCGTCACCGACTTGGCGCCGGATTCGTTCAGGGTGCGCACGGCTTCGCAGATAGTACCGGCGGTATCGACCATGTCGTCGATGACCACGCAGTCGCGGCCGTCGACATCGCCGATAATGCCATGTGCCTCGGCATGGTTCGGACGAGTAATATCACGCTGTTTGTGGATGAATGCCAGCGGCAGATTGCCTAGCTTGGCGGCCCACTGTTCGGACACTTTGATACGGCCGGCATCCGGGGACACGATGGTGGTGTTGCCCAGATCAAGGGTGGAACGCACGTAATCGAGCAGCACCGGCATGGCGGTTAGATGATCGACCGGACCATCGAAGAAACCCTGCTCCTGAGCGGCGTGCAGATCGACCGTCATAATGCGGTCTGCACCGGCGGCGTGGAACAGATCGAAAATCAGACGGGCGGTGATGGGCTCACGACCGCGGTGCTTCTTATCCTGCGCGAGTAGCCGAGGAAGGGCGCCACCACGGTAATCGACTTGGCGGAGGCGCGCTTCAAAGCATCGATCATGATGAGCTGTTCCATGATCCACTTGTTGATATCGCCCGAATGACACTGCAGCACGAACACGTCCGCACCGCGCACCGGTTCGGTGAAACGCACGTACATCTCGCCATTGGCAAAGTCATAGGACGTGGTTTCGAGGATTTCGGTTCCCAAGCATTCGGCCACCTTCTCAGCTAGCTCGGGGTAGGCGCGGCCCGTGACCAATACGAGTCGTTTATCCGGAGTGCCTTCAAGAATCGCCGACATGCGTTCGCATCCTTTGTTTGAGTCGCTGTGTGATTTACGCCTTAACCAGTGTACAAGCACCCCGCCGCAGCGAACGCCACGGCGGGGTGCTTATTTCGTAAGAGTGTTGAGATTGCCGAAATCACTCGGAGAACTCGACACTGACCTTATTGTCTTTGATGGTGAAGTTGCCGTTGACCTCCTTGCCTTCAAGCGTGTACGTCAGCTGGGCGCTCACGGTGCCATCGGCATTATTGGAGGTCTGCGAGATGCGCGCGTTGGTGATGCGCGTGTTCTCGCCCGAGGATGCCTTGCTGGTCAGCAGTGCGCGCTGGTTCGTATTCACGTGAGGATCGGCGATGGTGTTGGCCTTGTCGTAGTTGCCGGAGGAGATGGCGGCCACATAGCTGTTCGCAACGCTCTTCGCGCTGAACACGGCGGAAGACAGCACGCCATACACGATACCGAACAGCACGAGGAAGCCGGCCACGGCACCAACGATGATGAAGATTTTCTTCTGTTGCTCATTCATGGTGGTGGAGGTCGCGCCAGGTGCGGCTACCGGTGCCGCTCCGGGAGTGATGGGAGCCGCGGGCTGCGTGGGCTTGGCCAAAACGGTGGACATCGCGAAACCGGCAAGAATATGGGCATACCCTGTCCCGCCTCATATATAGACTGTCCAAGTTGCCCGAAGAGGCGGTGCCGGTTTGGTGCTGCGTCATGGGCTAACACGCATACACACTCCTGCCACGGAACGTCCGTGGCCGAATAGTCCGAAGGAGGTGGGTGATGTCTGCGCACAAGTACGAACTGATGTTCATCGCCGATCCTGAGCTGGATGAGCGCGGTCTGAAGAAGCTGACCGAGCAGTATCTGGAACTCGTCACCAAGGAAGGCGGCTCTTTCGATGAGCCCGATTACTGGGGCCGTCGCAAGCTCGCCTATGAGATTGCCGGTAAGACCGAAGGCAACTACGTCGTGGTGAAGTACACCGCCGAGCCCGCTACCAGCGATGAGCTTGACCGTGTTCTGAACCTCAACGAATCCGTGATCCGTACGAAGATTCTTCGTAAGGGCTGAATCAAGCGTTTAGTCAGCTGAACAGCTGGTATTCAAGGTAAGTAAGAAGGACCGTTATGGCAGGTGAAACCGTCATCACCATCGTGGGCAACCTCACTGCGGACCCCGAGCTGCGCACTATTGGCAGCGGTGCGACCGTGGCGAGCTTCACGATTGCTTCCACCCCGCGAACCTGGAATCGTCAGACCAACCAGTTCGAGGATGGTCAGGCGCTGTTCATGAGGTGCTCCGCTTGGCGTGATCTGGCCGACCACTGCGCCCAGTCCCTGAAGAAGGGCATGCGCGTGATTGCCACCGGTCGCCTCCAGCAGCGTTCCTATCAGGCACAGGATGGTTCCCAGCGAACCGTCGTGGAGATGCAGCTCGATGAGATCGGGCCCTCCCTGCGCTACGCCACCGCACAGGTGACTCGCCAGTCGTCCGGTCAGGGCGGCTTCCAGGGTCGTTCCGGTGGTTTCCAGGGTGGTCAGCAGTCCAATCAGGGCTATGGCAACCAGGGTGGCCAAGGTGGTTATGCCGGTGGCCAGGGCGGTTACAACGGTGGCTATCAGGGTGGTGGCGCTGGATACTCCCAGCAGTCTGCCGCTCCCGCCAACCCGTCCGCTCCTGCGGTCGACCCGTGGAGTAATGCCGGTGCATCTGATGCCGGTAGCTTCTCCACGTTCGGCGCTTCCTCCGATTTCGGCGGCGACGATTCCGACCCGGAGTTCTGATCAGTACTTGCCTCCCCGCTGCCAGCAGCAATCAATATCAAGATTTATAAGGAGAACATCATGTCACGTAAGAGGCCGCAACCGCCGGTCAAGCCGTTCAAGAAGAAGCCGAACCCGCTGAAGGCCGCCAAGGTCACCGAGATCGATTACAAGGACGTTGCGCTGCTGCGTAAGTTCATTTCCGATCGCGGCAAGATCCGTTCCCGTCGTATCACCGGCGTGACCGTGCAGGAGCAGCGTGAGCTGTCCAAGGCGATCAAGAACGCCCGCGAGATGGCCCTGCTGCCGTACGCCACCTCGGGTCGCTGAGTTAGGGAGGCTTTGAACAATGGCTGAAACCAAGGTTATTCTCACCAAGACCGTGTCCAACCTGGGCCATTCCGGTGACGTTGTCGACGTGAAGTCCGGCTACGCCCGCAACTACCTGTTCCCGCAGGGCCTCGCTTTCGCGTGGACCAAGGGCGCTGAGCTCAGATCGTCGCTATGAAGCGCGCTCGTCTGGCCAAGGCCGTCGCTACCCGCGAGGACGCCGTCGCCGCTAAGGCCGCCATCGAGGGCACTACCGTCGAGATCGCCGCCAAGGTGTCCGAGTCCGGCAAGCTGTTCGGTGGTATCTCCAACGAGGCCATCGCCGTCGCTCTGTCCGACAAGGCTGCGGTGAACCCGAAGGCCATCGAGGTCGAGACCATCAAGACCACCGGCGATTTCCCCGCCAAGGTGGCCCTCCACCCGGAGATCACCGCTTCCTTCTTCGTGAAGGTCGTGGCCGAGTGAGTCATTCCGGCCTAGTGCTGGAATCACACAGACCAAGAGTCTGAGCTTAAGCATCATCCCCGTGCGGTTTGCGCCGCATGGGGGATTTTTGTATTAGCAAAAACGCCGGAAATAGGCGCGACACGCCGAGAGTTGCATTCGCTTCAAATCTGAGTATATTTATCACCTGTTGCAAGGAATACTTCAACATCTAACCAAGCCCCTGTAGCTCAGTTGGTTAGAGCAGCTGACTCTTAATCAGCGTGTCCAGGGTTCGAATCCTGCGGGGGCACAGACAACCGAATCGAAAGATTCCGGTTTTTTGTTTTTTCCAGTATCAGTCCGTAGCTGGTGCGGAAAGGCCGTCTTCGCGCGTGACGGCCGGACGTGTAAGGAGCAACGTCATGCCTCAGATATTCACGTTCACCGTATCCGACCCCGAAGGCATGCACGCCCGCCCGGCTGGCCGGTTGGTTGCCAAAGCGCAGGAATATGAATCGAGCATCACCGTTGCCTACGGTGGAAAATCCGTGGATGCCAAGCGTATCTTCGGTGTTATGGGACTTGATGTTCAACAAGGTGACGAGGTTACGGTTCGGGTGCAGGGCAACGATGAAGCTGTCGCTGCTGCAGAGTTCGAGCGATTCCTCAAGGAGCACCTGTAATGAGAACGATACAGGGCGTCAGCGTATCCGCTGGCATTGCTATCGGCACGGTCCGCGTGCTCGCCGCCGTAGATTATGCCGTAGAACGCCGCTTAATCGACGACCCGCAGGCCGAGATGGATCGATTCCGCGCGGCCCGTGACACGGCCGTCGCTCAGCTCAAGCAACTGCGTGACAACGTCGCCGCTGAGTTCGGCGAAAACAAGGCCGAACTGTTCGACGCCCATCGGCTTATGCTCCAGGACCCGGACTATGCGGAATGCGTCGAAGGTTTGATTGCGCAAGACAAGGTGAACGCCGAATTCGCGGTGAAGAGCGCCGCCGAACAGTTCGCCGCCATGTTCGCTGCGATGGATAGCTCGACCATGCAGCTCGAGCCGCTGATGTCAAGGATGTTTCTCGCCGCGTGATGAACGTGCTGCAAGGCAAACGCGATAGCACGGCGCAGGATGGCAGTGTACAAGGCGATGCTGTGCAGAACGGTATTGTGCAGAACGGGATCGCGCAGAACGGCGAAAGCCACATCATCTTCGCCGAAGATCTTGCTCCCAGCGATACCGCGCAGCTCGACCGCGCTAAGGTTTTGGGCCTCGTGACCGCCAAGGGCTCAGCGAACTCGCACACCGCGATTCTGGCGCGCACGATGGGCCTGCCCGCCATCACAGGTATCGGCGACGCCTTTGACCCGGCCGATGATGGTCACGTTGCCGTAATCGACGGCACCAGCGGTGCGGTATTCGTCGACCCGGACGAGGCCACGCTGACCGAATACCGGCGCAGGAAGGCCGAGGCTGAGGAGCACCTAAGCCTCCTGCGGAAGCTCAAGGGCAAGCCCACCGAAACCAAGTCCGGTCAGCGGGTCCACCTGTACGCCAACATCAGCCGTCCCTCTGACGCAGCCGCCGTGCTGGCCAACGATGCTGAGGGCATCGGCTTGTTCCGCAGTGAGTTCCTGTATCTGGAACGCGAGGACTGGCCGACCGAGGAATTTCAGTTCGATGCATACGGACAAGTCGCACAGGAGATGGGCGACCGTCCGGTCATCATCCGTACGCTCGACATCGGCGCGGACAAACAGGTCGACTACTTCAATCTGAGCCACGAGGATAATCCCGCGCTTGGTTACCGGGCAATCCGCATCTGCCTGACCCGCCCGGAGATTTTCAAAGTCCAGTTACGCGCATTATTGCGCGCCTCAGCATACGGCAACATCGCCATTATGCTGCCCATGATCACCTCTGTGCAGGAGGTACGCGACGCCAAGCGGATTCTTGAAGAAGCCAAAAGCGAGCTGCGCGGCGAGCGCATCGACTTCAACGAGAGTATCCAGATCGGCGTTATGATTGAGACGCCTGCGTCGGTCATTATGGCCGACGAGCTGGCCGCCGAAGTCGATTTCTTCTCCATCGGCACCAACGACCTGACCCAGTACACGCTGGCCTGTGACCGTCAGAACCCGAGTCTCGAACGCTTTGCCGACCCGCATTCACCAGCTGTGCTGCGCATGATCCAGATGACTATCGAGGCTGCCCATCGTCATGGCATCTGGTGCGGCATCTGCGGCGAGCTTGGCGCAGACTTGAGCCTGACCGATACGTTCCTGCGCCTAGGAGTCGACGAACTGTCCGTCTCGCCCACCAGCGTCCTGCCCCTGCGCAACGTCATTCGCAACCACTGAGATTCAAGGTCGCTTCGGCTGATTCCGATGGCTTTTTGGGCATTGCATTCGGCTGGACATTCGACATCGCATCTTGCCGGCATTTCGTCGTGGGGCAAAGTGTACAATCACCACGTTTGCTTTCGCGCCCAGCGTAAATCGCGTCGCCGGCTCCGCGAACGGATTTCCAGTCACACAGAATGCCGTGAACAGTCAGCCATGCCTGTTGCGCGGCGAAGAGAAAAGAAGAAGCAGTGGATTATCCTCTCTTTACCAAGCTGGCCGCCGAGTTCTTCGGCACCGCCATTCTGATGATCTTCGGCAACGGCTCCGTGGCCAACGTTGAGCTCAAGAACACCAAGGCCACCACGCCGGCTGGCTGAACATCGCCATGGGCTACGGCTTCGGCGTCATGTTCCCGGTGCTCATGTTCGGTAGCGTCTCCGGCGCGCACATCAACCCGGCCATGACCATCGCCCAGGCCGTCAACGGCCTGTTCCCGTGGAGCGACGTGCTGCCGTACATCGTCGCCCAGCTGCTCGGCGCCCTGCTCGGCCAGCTCATCGTCTACATCACTTACTACCCGCACTACAAGGAGACCGAGGACGCCGAGGCGATTCTGGGCACCTTCTGCACCACTGACGCGGACAACCAGAAGGTCAACTACTTCCTCAACGAGATGTTCGGCACCCTGGTGCTCGTCTTCGGCGCTGTGCTGCCTGTCCCTGGCTTGGGGCAAGCAGGATTACGCCGCCGCCTCCATCGTCGTCGGCTTCATTGTGTGGGGCCTCGTGACCTCCATGGGTGGCCCGACCGGCCCTGGCCTGAACCCGGCCCGCGACTCATGCCGCGTCTGCTGCACGCCATCCTGCCGATCCCGCACAAGGCTCCTCCCGCTGGGGCGAGGCTGGATCCCGGTTGTGGCCCCGATTGTCGGCGCCATTATCGGCGCTTGGCTGTTCGTGTTCTTCTTCGCCAGCTGATTCGTTGATTGATTCATATATGCAAATGGCCTCCGCTCGTTTTGGGCGGAGGCATTGTCGTTGAATCAGGTAAACGCAGAGACTACTGCTCCAGGAACACCTGCGGGCCTTCATGAAGTTCGTGGCACAGTGTTCGCCGCAGAAGTAATAGGACTTGCCTCATACTCGCGCGTGATCGCATCGGCGTTCACAGCCACGGTCATGCCGCACACCGGTCGGTGGCGGTTTCGCCGTCCGCGGGGGCGGTGTGGTGCATGTGCATTCCCGTATCCATAGTGTTCTCCTTGTTGGTTGGATTATTGGATTGGTCAGATACGTGATTGGTTTGATTCAGCGTGGTGCGATCGTCGATGATGACGGTCGGCTCGTGAGGCGCGTTGGATGTGGCGGAGCCGGTGATGTTGGCGGCGTTGGCGGATTCGGCCGATCCGGCTGATTCGACATCCGCCATGCTGCTGCCCGAACCGGCGGGACCATCGGCAGCACCCACGTTGATGTTCGCTCCATGCAGCCGGTTCGCGTTCAGCACCAGGCACACTGAGCTCAACGCCATCGCCAGACCCGCGATCATCGGCTCAACAGCCAGCCGGTGAACGGGTAGAGTACGCCGGCGGCCACCGGAATGCCGATGACGTTGTAGCCGAACGCCCACCCCAGATTCTCGCGGATGTTGCGCATCGTGGCATTGGACAGGTTGATGGTCTTGATGACGCCGCGCAAGTCGCCGCTCATCAAGGTCACGTCCGCCGACTGCATCGCCACGTCCGTGCCGGTGCCGATGGCGATGCCGAGATCCGCCTGGGCCAGCGCGGGGCGTCGTTCGATGCCGGTCGGCCCACCATCGCAATCAGAGT
>ENA-OQDE01000040-OQDE01000040.1-human-gut-metagenome-genome-assembly--contig:-NODE-40-length-71832-cov-7.843149_pt1 | contig 71832 bp, 67 predicted proteins | sample MGYA00242768_ERZ504595 | MGnify/ENA primary metagenome ERZ504595 (study PRJEB26092, sample SAMD00036307) | human gut metagenome | host: Homo sapiens | study: EMG produced TPA metagenomics assembly of...
CAACTGAACTGCGCCACAGTACCGTTGATTGTCACTCGTCCCATGATGGGGACAATACCGTCTTTCTCCTTGCTGCCGTTCACGTAGAACAGCACTTTGAATGTACTTCTTGCCATACTCGTTTTTTTGTTTGCAAAGTTAAATATCAACGAGTTAGACCTTGATACGCAAATCGGTGACAAACGGTGCAATAGCATCTCTCATATGTTAAATCTTACTCTTTCACGGGTAATGATTTAGCAACCATTCTTCTTCTTAAATCCGCTTTTCTTTGCGTTTTCCGATTTTTCGGCTTGTCATCATTTGACACCGTAACAACTCTGATATTAAGTCGCTTAGCGTCATTTCTCCCGTTTTTCGAGGTTATTCCAGAGATTTATCGTAATTTTGGCACCCAAAATAACTACCAACTTATCAAGAAGATGAATATTTTTTGGGATACAATTACTCATTACAATGCGGGTACCTGGATTTATCAAGTTATTATCACCCTTATCGGCATTATTTTAACCTGTTCTCTATTCAAAAGCCCCACAAAAAAAATAAAAGTAGCGATGAAGTTATATCTTATATTCTTGAATGTATGGATAGCTTCCGTGTATTACATGATTTATTGTGAACCAAGAAGTTATAACAGTGCTTTGGCAGGATTTTGGGGAATCATGGCCATCTTCTGGATTTATGACCTGAAAGTAAACTACACCCCTTTTGACCGGACTCACAAACATACCGCACTAGCCGTCCTGCTTTGTATGTTGCCATTGGCCTATCCACTCTTCTCCATTATAAGGGGGATGAACTTTCCCATGATGACCTCACCTGTAATGCCTTGTTCGGTAGCGGTTTTCACCATCGGACTGCTGCTGGCATTTTCCAAACGAGTCAATATCTTTCTCGTCATGTTTCTCTGCCACTGGGCACTGATCGGTTTCACCAAAACTTACTTTTTCCATATTCCCGAAGATTTTCTGCTGGCAAGTTCGGCTGTACCGGGCCTTTATCTGTTCTTTAAAGAATACACAGCTTCCCATCTGCATACTTCCACTTTTCCGTGCCCGTATGATTAATCTCGCCCTGATTATTGCCTGCGGTGCAATCGGAGTGCTGTTCATGATATCTATGGTGTGCGAACTGGCTCAAGAACAGGCTTTATCGAAATAAAAACACGTCTTAATGAGGTACTTTGCAAAATCTTTCGTATTTTTGCCAACAAATTGAGTTAATGTTTTAACAGGATGAACGTATTAGAACTAAGTGAACAGGAGATTATCAGACGAAACAGTCTGAATGAATTGCGCGCTATGGGCATCGAGCCATACCCCGCAGCTGAGTATGTAACCAATGCATTTTCTACAGATATAAAAGCTGAGTTCAAGGATGATGAGGAACCTCGCAAAGTATCGGTAGCCGGACGTATGATGAGCCGCCGTGTGATGGGTAAAGCTTCATTTATCGAATTACAGGATTCAAAAGGCCGTATCCAGGTGTATATCACCCGTGATGACATCTGCCCGGATGAAAACAAAGAAATGTACAACACTGTGTTCAAACGTCTGCTGGACCTTGGTGACTTTATCGGTATAGAAGGATTCGTATTCAGAACCCAAATGGGTGAAATCAGTATCCACGCTAAAAAACTGACCGTACTGTCCAAGTCTATCAAACCGCTTCCTATTGTAAAATACAAAGACGGAGTCGCTTACGACAAGTTTGAAGACCCTGAACTGCGTTATCGCCAACGTTATGTTGACCTTGCTGTGAATGAAGAGATAAAAGATATCTTCATCAAGCGCAGTAAAGTATATAGCTCTATGCGCGAATATTTCAACTCAAAAGGTTATATGGAAGTGGAAACCCCGATTCTGCAATCCATTGCCGGCGGAGCAGCCGCACGTCCATTCATAACTCACCACAACGCACTGGATATGCCGCTGTACATGCGTATTGCCAGTGAGTTGTACCTGAAAAGACTAATTGTAGGTGGTTTCGAAGGAGTGTATGAAATAGGTAAGAACTTCCGTAACGAAGGAATGGACCGCACACACAACCCTGAATTTACCTGCATGGAAATATATGTTGCCTACAAGGACTATAACTGGATGATGGAATTTACAGAAAAAATGATTGAAAAAATCTGTCTGGATGTAAACGGCACCACTCAAGTAAAAGTAGGCGACAACATCATTGACTTCAAAGCCCCGTACAAACGTGTCACCATGCTGGACTCTATCAAGGAACACACCGGCTATGATCTGACAGGCATGAACGAAGAACAGATACGAGAAGTTTGCCAGAAACTCAATATGGAGATTGACGACACAATGGGCAAAGGCAAACTGATCGATGAAATCTTCGGAGAATTCTGCGAAGGTACTTACATCCAGCCGACTTTCATCACCGACTATCCGAAAGAAATGTCTCCGCTGACAAAGATACACCGCAGCAATCCGGATTTGACCGAGCGTTTCGAGCTGATGGTGAACGGCAAGGAACTGTGTAATGCATACTCCGAATTGAACGACCCGATTGACCAGTTGGAACGTTTCGAAGAACAAATGAAACTGAGCGAAAAAGGAGATGATGAAGCTATGATTATTGACAAAGACTTCGTCCGTGCGCTGGAATACGGTATGCCCCCACTTCGGTATGGGAATCGGTATGGACCGTCTGACGATGCTGATGACCGGACAGTCTACCATTCAGGAAGTATTGTTCTTCCCCCAGATGCGTCCCGAAAAGATTACTCCGAAAGACACTCCTGCCAAATTTATGGAACTGGGAATTTCAGAAGACTGGGTTCCTGTCATTCAGAAAGCAGGCTATAACCTGGTGAGCGATATGAAAGAAGTGAATCCGCAGAAGCTGCATATGGACATTTGCGGAATCAACAAAAAATATAAATTGGAACTAACCAATCCTACGGTGGACGAAGTTGCCGGATGGATTGCGAAAATTGAGAATTGAGAATTTAAAGATTGAGAATTATTCCAATTGTCAATTATCCATCATAAATAATAAGCATGAAATTGCCCGGTAAAATAGCGATAATGGGTGGTGGCAGCTGGGCCACGGCTATTGCAAAAATAGTCTTGGCTCAGGCTGAATCAATCAACTGGTATATGCGCCGCGACGACCGAATTGAAGAATTCAAACGTTTGGGACATAATCCGGCTTATCTGACAAGTGTGCGCTTTGAAATAAAGAACATCAACTTCTCTTCAGATATCAACAAGATAGTAAAGGAATCGGATACCCTGATATTCGTTACCCCCTCTCCCTATCTGAAAAGCCACCTGAAAAAGCTGAAAACCAAAATAAAGGACAAGTTCATTGTCACTGCTATCAAGGGTATCGTCCCTGACGAGAACCTGATTGTTTCCGATTATTTTCATCAGGTATACGGTGTTCCCGAAGAGAATATAGCCGTCATTGCAGGTCCGTGCCACGCAGAAGAAGTAGCCTTGGAGCGTCTTTCCTATCTGACTATCGGATGTAAAGACATTGACAAGGCGAAGATATTCGCTCGGCAGCTGGCCGGACATTACATAAAAACTTCTGTAAGCCCGGATGTGGCAGGTATAGAATACGCTTCGGTATTGAAGAATATTTATGCTATCGCCGCTGGAATTTGCAGCGGTCTGAAATATGGCGACAATTTTCAGGCTGTATTGATTTCAAATGCCATTCAAGAGATGAACCGCTTCCTGAATACCGTACATCCCGTAGAGCGTTCTATTGATGATTCCGCTTATCTGGGTGACTTGTTGGTTACCTCCTACTCCAATTTCAGCCGGAACCGCGTATTCGGAACCATGATTGGTAAAGGTTATTCCGTAAAAAGCGCACAGATAGAAATGGAAATGATTGCCGAAGGATACTACGGAACGAAATGTATCAAGGAGCTAAACAAGCACTTGCACGTGAACATGCCTATCGTAGATGCCGTTTATAATATTTTATATGAGCGCATCTCGCCCATGATTGAGATTAAATTATTAACTGATTCATTCAGATAAAATATCAGATACAATGAAGAATATTAGTTTAAACATCGACAAAGTAGCCGGTTTTGTTTCTAAGGAAACAATCGCTGCTTACGAACCTCAGGTGAAAGCCTGCATGGAAACATTGGAAAACGGTACAGGTAAAGGTAATGACTTCTTGGGTTGGTTGCATTTGCCATCGTCTATAACAGCCGAACATTTGGCTGACTTGAAAGCTACTGCCCAGGTTCTGCGCGACAACTGTGAAGTAGTAGTCGTAGCAGGTATCGGTGGAAGCTATCTGGGAGCACGTGCCGTAATAGAAGCTTTATCCAATAGTTTCCAATGGTTGAAAGCAAAACAAGACGGACCCGTCATCGTTTTTGCAGGCCACAATATCAGCGAAGATTACTTGTTCGAGTTGACTGCATACTTGAAGGACAAAAAGTTCGGTGTAATTAATATTTCCAAGTCTGGTACTACTACAGAAACCGCCTTAGCTTTCCGTTTACTGAAAAAACAGTGTGAAGACCAGCTTGGCAAGGAAATGGCGAAGAAAGTGATTGTTGCCGTTACAGATGCCAAAAAGGGTGCCGCACGTGTTACAGCCGACAAGGAAGGATATCAGACTTTCATTATCCCCGATAATGTAGGCGGTCGTTTCTCTGTCCTTACTCCAGTAGGTTTGCTGCCTATCGCAGTGGCAGGATTTGACATTGAGAAACTAGTGGAAGGCGCACGCACGATGGAAACAATATGTGGTCCGGCTACTCCGTTTGCCGAAAATCCTGCAGCTGTTTATGCTGCCACCCGCAATGAATTGTATAAAGACGGAAAGAAGATTGAGATTTTGGTAAACTTCAATCCCAAACTGCACTATATGAACGAATGGTGGAAACAATTGTACGGTGAATCCGAAGGTAAGGATGGTAAAGGTATTTATCCGTCTGCCGTCGACTTCTCTACCGATCTCCATTCTATGGGACAGTGGATTCAGGAAGGTGAACGTACTATCTTCGAAACAGTTATCTCTATCGAAAACCCGGAACATACGCTTCAAGTTCCTTCGGACAGCGAAAATTTGGATGGCTTGAATTTCTTGGCAGGAAAGCGTGTAGACGAAGTGAACAAGATGGCAGAACTAGGTACTCAGCTGGCACACGTTGACGGTGGTGTACCCAATATGCGACTGATTGTACCCGAACTGAATGAATACTACCTGGGAGAAATCATCTATTTCTTTGAAAAAGCTTGTGGTATCAGCGGTTATTTGCTGGGAGTAAATCCGTTCAACCAACCGGGCGTGGAAGCATACAAGAAAAATATGTTTGCTTTGTTGAATAAACCGGGATACGAAGAAGAGTCTAAAGCTATCCAAGCTAGATTATAATATCAAAAACCTATTCAGAATGCCATTTATCAATGTCATTCCGAATAACAGTGAAGAATCTGAAAGCATCCATCAAATGCTTGCAGATTCTTCACTTTGTTCCAATCCAACGGTCACACCTTTGGAAATAATAACTATACATTTATTCTATGTTTAAAGAAGCGATAAATAACTATCTTCATACTCATGGATACGAATCCATCGACTTGAAAGCCGTATTATTCGATATGGACGGCGTGCTGTTCGACTCCATGCCCAACCATGCTGAGTCATGGCATAAAATAATGAAACGCTTCGGTTTCGGCCTCAGCCGAGAAGAAGCTTATATGCACGAAGGGCGTACCGGTGCATCTACGATCAATATAGTAAGTCGTCGGGAACGTGGGCATGATGCTACTGAAGAAGAAATAAAAGCTATCTACCAAGCCAAAACTGAAGAATTCAACAAATGCCCCAAAGCAGAACGGATGCCCGGCGCACTGGAAGTATTGACTAAAATAAAGAGTGAAGGACTGACTCCGATGGTAGTAACCGGTTCGGGACAAACTTCGTTATTGGACCGATTGAATCATAATTTTCCGGGCATATTCCAAGCAACTTAATGGTTACCGCCTTTGATGTGAAATATGGGAAACCAAATCCGGAACCATATCTGATGGCCCTAAAGAAAGGCGGCTTTAAACCCAATGAAGCGTTAGTAATAGAAAATGCACCACTAGGTGTACAGGCGGGAGTTGCAGCCGGTATTTTTACCATCGCCGTGAATACAGGACCATTGCACGACAATGTGTTACTGAATGAAGGAGCGAATTTACTTTTTCATTCCATGCCCGATTTCAATAAAAATTGGGAAACACTACAATCTGCATTAAAACAAGATTAAATTTTGCAAGAATTCTTCACAATCAATAAAAAAGAGCTCCTTGCTTTCACCTAGATGAAAAACAAGGAGCTCATATTATATAAAAAATCACAGCCTATCAAAATACCTGAACCTACTTTAAAACTTTGCGTAACCAAGGAATAACCAGTTCGTTTTTAAAATAATGAGAAGGGGGATCTACATTGACCGCTTCGAAATAGGTCTTTGAATCCAGTCCTTCATCAAGGTGCTCCACATCTTTTCTAACTGCCTTATCAGCAAACTTCGGATAATGATGAAACTCCGCATTTTCCGGTTTTCCACTAGCAGCATAAGCAGATTGTACCAAACGGAAATCACGGTCCAACCCTCCCTCTGTAAAATGATAGGACGAGGAGCTAATGACGCAACAACATCTGGAAAATTAAAATACCTCCAATAACCAGGTATCAGATGACGGATAGAATTTGGAAAAGGACGTCTGTTTTCCTTGTCAGGTTTAGTCATTACAACGGCACGTTCCTGAGTCTGGCATAGAAAATCATTGTACACAAAAGCATAAATATCCTTATCCAACACCCCCAAGACCATCATCGGTTCTGTACCTAATGAGAATCCGCTAATCACAATCCTGTCCTTTCGGATATAAGACTGGGCTTTCATCCAATTCAGCACCTGCATATCCAGATAAGAAGTATACCCTAGCCAACTCCATCCCAGTTCAAGCAAAAAACGGGAAACAACATCATAGTCATAATTCCATCCTTTATCATAACATTCCAAATCGGAGGCTTCTCCAGCAGCGGCATTATCCACCGCTACCGCCACATAACCTTCTTTAACCATATTCAAAGCCATACTTACTTTGGGATTATTATAATCCTCAGTTAACTTATCACAGATGCCGGGCTCACCAACCAATCCTTCTTTGGTCCTTCCGGACCCCGGAATGCACAAAACTCCGGGTACTGCACCCTTCAAATGTTCCGGTTTCAAAACCAGAAAAGTGGAAACTGACTTTGGAAAAGGATAGAACTCCCATTTCTCTAAAATATATCCCTCTTTTTTTCCGTTTTCACACAGACAGGAGACGGTTGTCTCTTTATCTCGGGAAACTTCATGATCTCCACCATCGCAGCACGCACTCCATCCTGCCATTGCGTAAATTCCTGTGCGGACATACCGGAACGGTAAGCATATTGGGGATGTGTATCTTTCAACATCTCATGAACAATGGCATAAGTACTTAGTAACCGTCCATCCCCACGATCTGATTTCACAACTGCATGCTTCTCAGTTGGTAATTCTGAGAATTACCAACCATACATAAGCTGCATACAGATACTAAAAAGAGCAATCTTTTCATTATCATCATATTATCTCACTATTATTCATACCCCGGAGTCTGCTTGATTTCCGGATCTCCATTCAAAACTTCCACATTAACAGGCCACAACATCATATACGCCTTATCCTCTGTTAATATAGGCAATGAACTTCCATAATGCGCTTTAACAGAAAAGACAAAAGGTTTTCCGTTGGAATCACGTAAACGCAATAAATCAAACCAGCGGCTTCCCTCACCTACAAACTCTTTATCACGTTCCTGCAAAATAGCCCACTCATTATCCGCATAATCTCCTGCAATATATTTATGTTGTTCAAATTTATCACCATAAGCACGCTTACGTACCTCATTTATATATGCAGCACATTTATCCGGAGCTCCCAACCCGTTTTCACACTCGGCCAGCATCAACAAAACATCAGCATATCTATATACCGGTACATCTGAATCATAATAATGAGTTCCTCCATCCGTATGTCCCATCAGTTTTTTCCAACAAGCGCCACGAGTCTTTCCTTCGAACATATATTGAAAGAAAGTAGCATCCAAACGAGTATCTTCCTTATCATAAATCTCAATAAACGGCACTTTATACTCATAACGTAATGGTCCGGCTGTCAATAGCTTCAACGGATCCGGACCATATTTATTTCCATCCAAGTCCGTAGCATTGGTAAACAAGGCTACATTATAGAACCAGTTCGCCCCCCAATTGGTCAATTCATTCTTATTAAAACACAGAGCGAAAATGATCTCTTTATTCTTCTTCCTTCCGGAGTCCATAAATCCGCAAAGTTTGGAAGCAGTTCGAATTGTTGGTTCACCAAATTCAATAAAGCCTTCTTTGCTGTCAACAAGTCACTGTTATTAGGATCTACGGCAGTCAGAGTAGCTATATGATCTCCTGCAATATCATCATCTGGTAATCCTGTAGTGACTTTGGCAGACCACATATATATCTTGGCCTTCAAAAGTTCCGTTGCATGATAAGACCATTCATATTGGTTGGACATCTTCTTATCCGACTCATTGAAGAAAGCTTCGGATTTATTAATATCTTCTTTGATAAACTCCAACGTTTCCTCCGGAGTAGAACGAGCCTTATATAATTGCGTAATATCAATGCTACCCTCGGTAACTTTCGGTTCCGTCTCTAACGGCACACCACCAAATGTTCGATAAAGATAGAAATAGTAATATGCACGCAAGCCATAAGCCTGTCCCAAATAAAATGATTTCTCCGTTCCAGTCAGATAATCAATTTCTTTATCTACATTTCTGATAAACAAATTTATATGCATGATATTTGGGTACACCTCATACCAATCATCGATACCGGTATTATCTTTCGTAAGCAGATTATTAGTCATAGGCGGACCATATACCCCTCACCCATAGAAGTAACATCACTTATCAGAATCTCACTTCTGAACTCTCCCAATGTGACAGGCATCTGATATTTATCTCTTAAATCGGCATGAATACCAGTCATAAACATTTCTACCTGAGACTTCTGATTCCAAAAATCATTAGAGCCATAATAATCTTCAGGAGACAGGTCCAACGCATCACAAGCAGACAATACCATCATCCCACTCAACAATATGCTATAAAATATTTTCTTCATAATCCTTCCTATTTATTAGAATGTAACATTTAAACCCAAAACAACTGTTCTAGGAGGGGATATCCTCCATTCTGACTGACACCATATTCGGGGGTCGCCATATTTTTGGCTGCTGTAATATATCCCAAATTCTGTGCTGTTACAGAAACATCCACCTTGCTCAAACCGGATTTATGAATCCAACTCTGAGGCAAGGAATACGACAGGCTTATTTCACGAAAAGCCAAATAATCGCCACGATAACAATTAATGTCCGATATTCTGTCATAATTACGTTTGCCCAAAAAGTCAGCCCATCCATACACCGGATATTTTCCATTCGGATTACTTTCCGACCAGGAATCTTTAACTAAAGAAATGGTATTAAATGTTCCCTGCATATTACCCATAATCCAAGGAGTTTTCCAATCATGTACCAATAGCCTAAAGCATAATCCAAACGGCAGTTCAAAGTTAACCCTTTCCATGAAGTATTAATGTTAAAGCCTCCGGTCCAATGAGGTATCGTATTACCCAATTTCACCCGGTCATAATCATCAATCACACCATCCCCATTCACATCCTGCCATTTCACATCACCAGCCTGTATAGGCAGTCCTTTCTCCTTTTCGGCATCCGACAATTTAGCCCAAGCTTCAGGGCCATAAAGCACTTTGGCATCTGCTCCATTTTCCGTATAAGTGGATCTGTCTATCAGATTGCCTGGAATCTCACTCTCACTCTTATAAATACCAAGAGATTTAAAGGCGTAAATCACACCATATTCCTGTCCTTCCTGATAACCACCTACCCATTGTCTTTCATAGGTACCATCTGCCAGCTTGCGTCCCGTATAAACCTGATAGGCATCCTGCATATTATTCGGCAATCCATTGTACGGTAATGAGATAATCTTATTCTTATTATAAGCGGTATTCATACTAACTGTAAATTTCCAATCTTTGGTACGCAAAACATTGGCAGTCAATTCCAACTCCATACCTTGGTTTTGTACTTCTCCATTGTTAGAAAGGAAAGAAGAAACTCCGCTATGAGAAGGCAGGGTGATTTCTGCAAATTTATCCTGTGTATGTCTATTATAATAGGTGAAGTTCAAGATATATTTGTTATTCAGAAAACCAATATCGAAACCTGTCTCGAATGTGTACGATTTTTCCCATCTCATGGTGGGATTAGGCAAATCGTTTATCATCAAAGGAACTTTGCCATTATAGTTGGGTACTATTTTACCATCTTTATCTTTCATAATACCATAAGAACCTTGAACCGTATAATAATCAAGTCCTGTCACTACATTACCATTAGCATCCAGTACACCAGACACATTTCCATTGGCTCCGTAACTAGCACGAATTTTAGCATAAGAAAGTACATTGCTACAAGACTCCATAAAATTCTCTCTACTCAATACCCAACCGGCTGATATACCGGGAAAGGTTCCCCAACGGTTATCTTTTGGCAGTTTGGAGTATCCGTCGCGACGTAAAACAAGGCTCAGCAAATATTTGGACTTATAATCATAATTCACTCTGCCAAAGAATGAAAGAATACGCTGTCTGTAATGCCAAGAATCTATTTGCCGCACTCCGGCAGCAGTCGAAGTATAATTCAAATCCTGAAAATCAGATAATGGAGATCCATAACCAGATGCCGAAAAACCTTTCTTGTATGAGTCATAATATTCTACACCTACCATCGCATCCATAGAATGATCTTGCCGGAATGTAGTCTGATAATTCAAGATTCCATTGTAAGTCTGGTCTAAAAGCCGTTCATGTTTGTTGGAAGTACTATGATTAGTATCATACACCGGTCCTGTAGCTACAATATAGTCCCCTTTGAAGAACTCTCTGCTATCATCAAAATAGAACCAAGTTCCTGTGGTCTTGAATGTCAATCCTTTCATTATATTAAAGGTAAAAGACTGGCTCAGATTAAACTTGTCCGTATTATTATCATAATTCAATGCATCCTCATACACTTTCACTGTAGTCCAGCCACGAGCATAAGAAGCCACGGCAGGGCCTGCCAACCAATCACCGTCCGGACTTTTCACACGGAATGTAGGAGGAACGGACAAGGTAGTACTGAAAAAATTACCTTCACCGGCATATCCTGCACCACCATCGTCCCATTTTGCATCGGTAAATGTCAAAGAAGAATTAGAAGTAAGCCAAGGCTTAATTTTATAATCTGCATTGATCGTGAAGTTCAAACGGTGATACCAGTTGTTCATCGCATTTCCTTCGCTGCGATTATAGCCTAGGCTTGCATAATAATGTCCTTTATCATTGCCACCGGATACGCTCAAGTTATAATCCTGAGTAATAGCCGGAGATTTGATATTATAATCTTTCAGTTGATTATCACAATAAATCAATTTTTGTCCCGGATTCACCGGGTCATCCATTGTCTGCCAACCTTGTTTTAACAGGAAAGCCAGGTCATCTGTATAATTCATAACACCCCATACGGCTGTATTATCCTTATTACCATTAAGTACATTCCCTTTTTCATCAAAATATCTGTTTCCCGTTCCGTAAGGCTGTGTTCCGGATAAAGTCGCATCACTGGCAAATCCATGCCAAGCACCCGATTTATCCTGCCATATATGCGAAGACCGATAAAATGCCGAACGCATATAATACAAATAATCATGAGCATTCAAAAATTCATACTGGCTATGAAAAAAATTGAAACCGACTTTCGCACTCAAATTTATTTCCGTATGTCCTTCCGAACCTCTTTTAGTAGTAACAAGAATTACACCATTGGAAGCACGCGCACCATAAATAGCCGTAGCACCAGCATCTTTCATGACCTCCAAAGACTCGATATCCTCCGGATTCACATCACTCAACGACTCGCGTACAGCACCATCGATAATAACCAAAGGTGAACCGCTACCATCCAGATTGGTACCACCACGAAGCACCAAAGTAGGAGTGGAATTCGGATTACCGCTAGTTTGCTGTACCCTTAATCCTGCCACTGCACCAGAGAGTGCTTGCGCCGGATTAGTATGGGCCCCCGTACTTAAAGTAGAATTGTCAACTTTAGCAATGGAATTAGTCATCTTAGAACGAAGTTGTGTGCCCCCATAACCTGTTATCACCACTTCATCCAAAGTCTTATTGTCTTCCTGCAGCTGAACATTCAGAAACGTTTTTTTCCCTACCAACATTTCTTGAGTCAGATAACCGATATAAGAAAAGACCAAAGACGTTTTTTCACTTACCACTAACGTAAACCGGCCGTCTATATCAGTTATGGTACCATTGGTAGTACCTTTCTCTATAATATTAGCCCCAATAATTGCTTCTCCTTTGGCATCGGTCACTATACCTTTGACAGTCACTTTATCTTGTTGCATAACAATGGGACGCGTTTCTTCTCTAGAAATGGCCTTGCGAATTATTACTTGTCTGTCACGGATATGATATTCCAAATCAGTACCGGCAAACATTTGTTTCAGTACCTCCTCTATTGTTTTATTTCGTACATCCACATTGACACGACGAGACAAATCAATATCTGTACGATATATAAAAATAAATTGACTATTCTTTTCTACCCAATTAATCACACTCTTCAAAGTCTGGTTCTCCATGGAAACGGTAAAGCTGGTTTGTTCCGCATAACTCATTTCCGCAAAAGCCTCTTCATAACCTGTAAATGTTAAAATCATGGCTAAACTCATACATTTTGTGAATTTAGGCATGAGTTTTATTCTATTCGTGTATTTTTTCATATATTTGATTGTTTTTTCTATTTATTTCAAGGTAAATAATTAAACAACGATTCAGTGACCAGATAGTACGGCAAATACTGTCTGGTTTTCTTTTTTACATCCTTCTTTTATTCCATAGGCTAAAGTATTTTAAGGTTCAACAATTCTCATTTAAGGCTCACATAGATTTCATCTTTATCATTTATTGTATAATGCAATGATAATGAAAGACATAAGTTATCCATAACATTGGTAATATCTGTTTGAAGATCCAGTTTTCCTGACAATGACAAGGTCGTAATCTCTGCATCATACCGTATTTTACACCCATAATACCGCTCAAGCTTCTTTAAAACATCTCCTACGGGTCTTTGATGAAGCAGCAATAAATTATCCTTCCAACTGATGTATTCGGACACATCAACCTTACGTACCTGCGTTTTATTGCCTTTAATATCCACCAATTGATTAGGTGCTAATCTTACTTTGCTCTTATTCTCAGTAGTTACTTCCACGCTTCCACGTACTAAAACAACAGATGCAGCCTCATCCTCCCTATAGGCACAGACATTAAACGAAGTACCCAGCACGCGTATATCAAACTCTCTTGTTTTGACAACAAATGGGCAATCCTTCCTTTTGGCTACATCCAGATAAACCTCCCCCTCTACCAAGATTTCACGTTTCCGTTCTTCAAAATATCCGGATATATCACTTTACTACCTGAATTTATATAAATTCTAGTACCATCAGAAAAAGTAATATCAGCTCTTTTCCCATTAGGAACCATTATTTGATGCATTTCATTCTTTACAGATGAAGCCTGGGATATTTTAGTATTTAATGCATACTGCTGAATATTCGAACTTCCTAAAGTATCATATTTTAAAGAAGCATCATTTTTCAGATTCATAGCTTGGTTATCTGTTATCAGAATCACCTCATCACCGCAAATGGAAGTCGTGTCATTCAGCAATGCTATATCAAGCTCCGTACCCTCATCAACATTGGTACTCCACCAGTTCATAACTAAAGCCAAAGCAATCGCTGCCGCTATCGACAAAGACCACCTATAAATATGACGTCTGTGGGGAACCTTTTTTTCCCTTCCTACTCGTTTCATCACGTCCTGAAAAGATTTGTCTACATCAACAGATTCCAGTTCATCTGCTTCCCGAATCTTCTCAGTCAGGCATTGAACTGTTTTACGAAATTCATCTGAATTATATATTGTTTTTTTATTTTTCATCGAAAAACCTTTTTATTAAGAAAACGGCACCCGATAAAAAAGGTACTCATAAAAGAAAAGAAATCACACTTTTCTTTGCATGAGCCTTCGCAAAACCAATAGACAAACCTTATATGACAAATAAAAGAACTTATTCATCACACAAATATCACTTCATTCCATGAAAACATGCCCAAATGATAAAACAACAATGATTAACTACTCGCTAAATCAAGAGAAGTGAAAAGCCCAAACACTACGCACAGGCACATGAACACAATGCACCAAGATACTGAAAATCCATATGGTTGAAACAGAGAAAAAGAATTCACGCAAACGTGCCAATGTACGCGACAAAAGATTCTTGCTTGATTGAGGATTCATACCTAAGATAGCGGATATTTCCTGATGGCTCAATTCTTTTACATAATATAAATACAGAATTTCACGCTGACGACCGGAAAGACGTGAAATTGCCTTAGCCAGCCTTCTTTCATTCTTCACATCCACATCATCTTTCTTAAATAAAGAATTTATTATTTCTTCGCCCATCGGAAAAAACTCATGGCATTCTTCAATCACTTCCATAGGACGTAAAGACTGAAACGCATCCAGCAGTTTATTTCTAAAAGAACAAAGCAAATACGCTTTTACATTATCAGTATAATGCAAATTCCTACAATTTAAAATCAACTTGACGAACAGATTCTGTATGGTATCGGCAACCAGCTCTCTGTCACCTACCATACGAATTCCATAGGAATACAATAACGAATAATAGCGTCGATAAACTTCTTCAAATGCCGCCGTTTCTCCTTTAATAAAAGATTCCCAAAGTTTAGTTTCACCATGTGTTCTATCAACCATAATACTAGCTCCTTAAAAACTTATTGAGCTTGCTCAGAGTTAAACTTAACAAGAAGGCAATATAAGAGATGAACCATGTAATGAATTCATCTCTTACTTTATAATACCTACATATTATTCAAACAGTTTACTGCGCGACAACATACAAGCACCGATGATCCCGGCTCTTTCTTTCAATTTAGATTCTACAATAACAGAATCACGGTTCATCAAGTTCAGTGTATATTTTCGAATAGCTGTAGTGATGGGTTGTGTCAAATAATCACCTGTACGTGACAATGCACCACCAATAATGACTAGCTCCGGATTAAATATATTAATAAGTCCCGCTACATGGCGACCTAATTTCACTCCGATTTCTTCCACCAGTTCAATACACAGCAAATCTTCCTTATTTACCGCATCAATGATATCATCCAAGGTCAAATCTTCCAAATTTTTCTTGGTATTGGAGATAATAGAGTTTTCACCATTATTAATATGTTCCAACAGAATACGATGCAAAGCAGCCCCCGAAACTTCCGTTTCTATGCATCCTTTTTTCCCACAATGGCAGATAATCTCATTCTCATATCCAAAATTATGCCCGAATTCGCCAGAGAAACCAGATTTTCCTTTATAAATCTTTCCATCAATGATAATTCCCATACCCAATCCCCAACTGACATTGATAAAGATGATATTCTTCTCACCTTTCACAACACCTTGCATATACTCACCGTAAATCATAGCACGAGTGTCGTTATCAATAGAAACACGATAACCACCCACCTTTTCTGATATGACATCCGTCAACGGGCGCTCATCAAAATTGAATATACTGTAACTATATCCCAAATCCGGATTCACACGCCCGGAAAGATTTACATTAATATTTAATATCTTATCTTTCTCAACACTGACTTTTTGAAGAAAATGTTTAATCAACTTACACAATTCGTCTAAACTCTCAGGGGTATTCTTCGCTTTAAAAGGAACATTCATTTTTAGCTGAACTACATCTCCTTTAAAATTTATCAACCCTAAGTTAATGGAAAACTGACGCACTTCAACACCTACAAAATATCCGGAATCTGCATTCAAACCATACAAACTGGGATGTCTTCCCCCACTGGTTTCCAGCTTTCCATAGTCGTTAATGTAACCTTCCTCACACATTTCATCAATGAATTTTGTAACTGTAGGCACACTTAAATCCATCTCTCTTGCTAAATCAGTAATCGTAGAGCTTCCATTATAAATATAATGGGTAATGATTTTCTTCTTCATCACAGCCATCTTTGAGCCCTTTTCAATTTCTTTCAACAAATTCTCACCCATAATAAAATATTCCGTTAATGTCCACAAATATAGTTATTTTTTTATGAAATCAAATCACATTTAAAGAGAATTTTCAAAAATTATTTTAGAAGATGTAAGCTAATTATCATTTTTTGTAACAATTCCATTTTCCATATACATTTAAAGAACGTTTCTAAGTCGCTTATTTATCTTTCTATTTATTAAAAGAGTGATTATTAATAAATAAATTTAGTTTTTACTTGTTGTTTTCATAAATCATTTATATATTTGCACGCAACATGATTAAGTAATATAAAATATTCATTTCAAATAAATTAAAGGCTATGGAAAAGATTCACGGATTAATTGACGCACCTTTTACTCCCTTTTATGAGAACGGAGAAGTAAATTATGAACCTATTGAAGCCTATTGCCAACTATTGGTTAGAAACGGACTTCAAGGCGTATTTATCAATGGTTCTTCCGGAGAAGGCTATATGCTGACAGAAGACGAACGCATGAAACTGGCTGAACGCTGGATGGAAGTAGCACCCGAAGGATTCAAAGTCATTGTCCATGTAGGAAGCACTTGTGTAAAATCAAGCAAACGTCTAGCAGAACACGCTCAGAAAATCGGAGCATGGGGTATCGGAGCAATGGCACCTCCTTTCCCCAAAGTAGGACGCATTGAAGAATTGGTGAAATACTGCGAAGAAATAGCATGCGGCGCTCCTGCACTTCCTTTCTATTTTTATCATATCCCAGCTTTCAACGGAGCATTCCTCTCAATGGTAGCATTCTTGGAAGCCGTAGACGGTCGCATTCCTAATTTCGCCGGTATCAAATATACTTCGAAAGCCTGTATGAATACAACCAATGCCGTTTATATAAAAATGGCAAATTTGACATGTTGCACGGCCAGGATGAAACGATCCTTCCTTGTCTGGCTATGGGCGGTGCACAGGGCGGTATCGGTGGAACAACCAACTATAACGGCAAAGAACTCACAGGTATTATCGAAGCATGGAAAGCCGGTGATCTGGAACTGGCACGCGAACGCCAGAATTTCGCACAGGAAGTTATCAATGTCATCTGTCACTATCGTGGAAACATCGTTGGCGGTAAACGCATCATGAAACTGATCGGGCTGGATTTAGGAAAGAACCGGACTCCGTTCCAGAACATGACAGATGAGGAAGAAGCTGCCATGAAAGCCGAACTGGAAGCAATCAATTTCTTCGAAAGATGTAACAAATAAACCTGAACCACGATGTTTTCAATAGACTATATAAAAGAATGGTCGGAATCATACAAAACAGATCTGACCACCAATATCATGCCGTTTTGGCTGAAATACGGGCTGGACAAGGTCAATGGAGGTATTTATACCTGCGTTGACCGAAACGGCAGCTTGATGGACACCACCAAATCAGTGTGGTTCCAAGGAAGATTTGCTTTTATCTGTTCCTATGCATATAATAATATAGAAAAGAACGAAGCATGGCTGGCGGCAGCTAAAAGTACAATAGACTTTATAGAAGCGCATTGTTTTGACTCTGACGGACGTATGTATTTCGAAGTGACTGCCGAAGGCACTCCCTTGCGCAAACGCCGTTATATTTTCTCGGAGTCATTCGCAGCCATCGCCATGTCGGAATATGCCATCGCATCCGGTGACCAGACGTATGCCGTAAAAGCATTAGACTTGTTCAAACGGATGCAGTATTTTATGGAAACACCAGGCATACTCCCTCCAAAATATCTGGATACTCTTCCTATGAAAGGACATTCCATCACAATGATCCTGATTAATGTAGCATCACGTATCCGTCAGGCCATTCAAGATGAAAGCTTCAACGGACAGATTGACGCTTCCATCGCCCAACTGCGCAAAGATTTCATGCATCCCGAATTCAAGGCGTTGCTTGAAACGGTAGGCCCCCATGGAGAATTCATCGACAGCAACATGGGCCGCACCATCAATCCGGGACATTGTATCGAGACCGCCTGGTTTCTGCTGGAAGAAGCCAAATACCGTAATTGGGACAAAGATATTACGGAATTGGCCCTCACTATCCTTGATTGGTCTTGGGAGTGGGGATGGGACAAAGAATTCGGAGGTATCATCAACTTCAAAGACTGCAAGAACCTTCCGCCACAGGATTATTCCCAAGACATGAAATTCTGGTGGCCTCAGACAGAGGCTATCATCGCTACTTTGTATGCATATTTAGCAACCGGAAATGAAAAATACCTTGACATGCACAAGCAAATCAGCGATTGGACATACACCCATTTCCCTGATAAAGAGTGTGGAGAATGGTTTGGATATCTCCATCGTGACGGCACGCCTGCACAAATGGCCAAGGGTAACCTGTTCAAAGGCCCGTTCCACATTCCAAGAATGATGATCAAGGGCTATACATTGTGCAAGGAAATACTCGACAACAAAAAATCACATTTATAAAGCCCTTTATCTATTAGCATGAAAAACAGTAAAATTTATCCTTGGGTTGTAGTAGGATTATTATGGGGTGTTGCCCTGTTGAATTACATGGACCGGCAAATGTTGTCCACAATGAGAGATGCCATGGCGGTGGATATCACCGAGCTTCAGTCAGCTGCCAATTTTGGGCGACTGATGGGAGTCTTTCTTTGGATATATGGCTGTATGAGCCTATAGCCGGAATGGTGGGCGACCGCATGAACCGCAAATGGCTTATTGTTGGCAGTTTGTTTGTATGGTCGGCCGTCACTTATCTGATGGGAATCGCCGACACCTATAATGAAGTTTTTTTCCTTCGCGCCTTGATGGGAATCAGCGAAGCGCTCTATATTCCTGCCGGATTGTCACTGATCGCCGACTATCACTCCGATAAGTCACGTTCATTAGCCATCGGTATTCACATGACCGGGCTCTACACCGGGCAGGCCATCGGAGGTTTCGGCGCTACAGTAGCCGCTGCTTTTTCCTGGCATACAACCTTTCATTGGTTCGGCATCGCCGGCATCGCATACGCCGTAATTTTGATGCTTTTTCTACATGAAAAGAAGGATAGAATACAAATTGAACAAATAAATTCACCTTCCGGTAAAGAAAAAAGCAATTTATTGAAGGGATTATCATTACTTTTCAGTAATATTGCATTCTGGGTGATTCTGCTATATTTCGCAGCCCCCAGTTTACCGGGATGGGCAACCAAAAACTGGTTACCTACCTTGTTCGCCGAGAACCTGAATATACCGATGTCACAAGCCGGCCCCATGTCGACTATCACCATCGCGCTATCCTCGTTCATTGGCGTAATTATTGGTGGAACCTTATCCGATAAGTGGGTGCAAAGAAATATAAAAGGACGTGTGTACACGGGTGCCATCGGCTTGGGACTTACTATTCCATCCCTGCTTTTACTAGGGTTCGGACACAGTTTCGTAGCTGTTGTGGGAGCTGGATTATTATTCGGAATCGGTTATGGTATCTTCGATGCCAACAATATGCCGATTCTATGCCAGTTCGTATCATCCAAACACCGTGCTACCGCCTATGGTATCATGAATATGACAGGCGTGTTTGCGGGAGCAGCCATTACCGAAGTCTTGGGAAAGTGGACAGACGGAGGTAAGTTGGGACTGGGATTTGCCATGTTGGCTATTATTGTGCTTATCGCACTGGTAGTACAATTGACATTCCTCCGTCCCAAAACGGATAATATGGAATAACCCGTATAGTTAACTTAACACTTAAAACTTAAAAAAGAAAGAACCATGAGAGTAATTATTGAATCTGATTACCAAGCGCTGTCACAATGGGCGGCAAACTATGTAGCTAGTAAAATCAATGCGGCAAATCCGACTCCTGAAAAACCTTTTGTTTTAGGTTGTCCCACAGGATCTTCACCGCTAGGCATGTACAAAGCGCTGATAGAACTGAACAAGCAGGGAAAAGTATCTTTCCAGAATGTCGTTACTTTCAATATGGACGAATATGTAGGCTTGCCTGAAGATCATCCAGAAAGCTACCATACATTTATGTGGAAAAACTTTTTTAACCATATTGATATAAAGAAAGAAAATGTACATATCCTGAACGGAAATGCCGAAGACCTGGAAGCAGAATGCGCCAACTACGAAAAACAAATAGCCGAAATCGGAGGCATCGACCTGTTTATGGGAGGTATCGGTCCCGACGGACATATCGCATTCAACGAGCCGGGCTCATCTTTGTCTTCACGCACACGTATCAAAACACTGACTACAGACACAATCATTGCAAACTCACGTTTCTTTGACAATGACGTGAACAAAGTACCTAAACTGCGTTAACAGTAGGTGTAGGGACTGTCCTTTCAGCCAAAGAAGTTCTGATTATCTGCAACGGGCACAACAAAGCACGTGCTTTGCAACATGCCGTTGAAGGTGGTATTACACAAATGTGGACTATCAGCGCATTACAAATGCACCAGCATGGCATCATTGTTTGTGACGAAGCCGCTACAGACGAACTGAAAGTCGGTACCTACAAATATTTCAAAGACATCGAAAAAGCTAATTTGTAATTTATGAGAACAAACTTAAGTTCGCAGATTTCTCTGAACAGAGTATCTCCGAAATATTATAAACCCGAAAATGCGGTGGAACGTTCTGTCTTGACCCGCTGCGAAAAAGTGCCTACCGACATCTATGAAACGATGGAGGAAGGCGTGCAGCACATTGCCAACGAAATTACGGCAAAAATTCAGGAACGTCAGCGCGAAGGAAAGTTCTGCGTGATTGGGGCTGGAACCGGTGCTTCATTACGGCCGCTTTATGCCGAACTAGTCCGTAAACATAAAGATGAAGGACTAAGTTTCCGTAACGTAGTAATTTTCAATTTATATGAATATTACCCTTTGGCTTCCGAAGGGGCTGGAAGCAGTTTCTCACAGCTGAACGACTTATTCCTAAGCCAAATCGACATCGATAAACAAAATGTATTCACCATCGACGGAACGATTCCGCAGGAAGCTGTCATCGAATACTGCCGCCTGTACGAACAACGTATCCAGACTTTTGGCGGTATAGACATCGTATTAATGGGCATTGGTCGTGAAGGCAATATTGCCATGAACGAGCCGGGATCAAGCTTGAGCTCCCCTACCCGACTGATTTTGATTGACTCAACCTCGCGTGCTGAAGCTGCACACAACTTGGGAGTGGACAATCTCCCTCCCTGTTCCATCACGATGGGTGTGGCAACTATTATGGCTGCCCGCAAAATCTATTTGCTGGCATGGGGAGATGACAAAGCCGATATCATCAAGAAAGCGGTGGAAGACAAAGTGAGCGACACTCTGCCCGCTTCTTATCTGCAAATGCATAACAATGCAAATGTCTGCATAGATCTGGCAGCGGCTTCTCACCTTACCCGTATCCAACGTCCGTGGCTGGTAACCAATTGCGAATGGAACGACAAATTGATTCGCAGCGCTATTGTATGGTTGTGTATGCGTGTCAAAAAACCGATTCTGAAACTGACCAACAAAGATTACAATGAAAACGGACTGAGCGAACTGCTGGCACTCTACGGTTCTGCTTACAACGTAAATATCAAAATATTCAATGACTTGCAGCACACCATCACCGGATGGCCCGGCGGCAAGCCCAATGCAGATGACACCTATCGCCCCGAACGGGCAAAACCATTCCCGAAACGCGTGGTAGTCTTCTCTCCGCACCCGGATGATGACGTAATCTCAATGGGTGGAACTTACGGCGTTTGGTTCAGCAAGGTCACGAAGTACACGTAGCATACGAAACTTCCGGAAACATTGCCGTAGGCGATGAAGAAGTAGTACGTTTCATGCACTTCATCAACGGTTTCAACCAACTTTTGATGAAAACTCCAACGAAACCATCAAAAACAAATACGCTGAAATCAAGAAATTCCTTGCCGCCAAGAAAGAAGGCGATATGGACAGCCGCGATATCCTGACCATTAAAGGACTGATCCGTCGTGGCGAGGCCCGTACTGCAAGTACTTACAATCAAATTCCATTGAACCGTGTCCACTTCCTCGACTTGCCGTTCTATGAAACAGGAAAAATCGAGAAGAACCCTATCAGTGAAGCCGATGTGGAAATCGTTTTACAGTTACTACGTGACGTAAAACCCCACCAAATTTATGTGGCCGGTGACCTTGCCGACCCGCACGGAACCCATCGTGTCTGCACAGACGCAGTGCTTGCCGCTATCGACATCGAAAAAGAAGCCGGTGCCGAATGGTTGAAAGATTGCCGCATCTGGATGTATCGTGGCGCATGGGCGGAATGGGAAATTGAAAACATTGAAATGGCCGTACCGTTCAGTCCGGAAGAATTGCGTGCTAAACGTAACTCCATCTTAAAGCATCAGTCTCAGATGGAAAGCGCACCGTTCCTGGGCAACGACGAACGTCTGTTCTGGCAAAGAAGTGAAGACCGCAACCGGGGTACCGCTGCTTTGTATGACCAACTTGGTTTGGCATGTTATGAAGCAATGGAGGCCTTCGTGGAATACGTACCCCTATAATTTAAGAAACAACCTAACCTAATTTTATACTAACCTTTAACCAAAAAACCGAAAATCCCCGATGGATGTGATATCCTCGGGGATTATTTTTAGATTTCCATTTATTGCAAATGATATCCCATAGTCATCCTCACCACAGCTACCTGCTTCGAGCAACACACCCCAAACTACATCTCATAATTCATTAATCCCATAGCCAAACAAAGCAAAATCCCCCAGACAAGGATCTTCGGGAAAAACCTCAGCCAAAGCCGCAGTAATAGTTCTTGCATTATTCAGCGTATAAGATTTACTTCGGGTCAGCTCCAATCTGAAAGCCATCTCACTGACATGTGTATCCAAAGGGATAATCAACTCACATGGAGAGAAATTCCTCCAGATTCCAAAATCCACTTCCGAATCGCGACGGATCATCCAGCGCAGAAACATATTCAATTTCTTTTGCGGCGCCTTATCCGACACTCCAAACAAACGACAAAGACGTTGCATCGGAGTTCCATCCGTTTCGCAAAGAAGAGCATTCTCCATACTCTCATACCTATCATATATAGTATACAGCCAATGAAACAATTGTGCCATTCTATTTTTTGAAACCGTCCGATAGAACGACTCCTCACCACAGAAATCAATTTTCCAGTTCCCGGACAACACATACTGCAAAGGCTGCCGGTTCATTATGGAATCCAGCCGTTCTGCCGCCTTCAGTATTTGAGGGCGGGCTCCGAAACTAAGAAAAGCAGTCAGAAAAGCACTGATTTCAATATCCGCTTTGAAATGATAGCGATGCGGGAACTGTACCGGATCAGAAGAAATAAAATCAGAGTTATGATACCGGTCAGCATATTTCCGCAAAAAATCAGCTACCGCCATCCGGCTCTCATGAGTTTGCCGTTCTGTAATATAAGACATGAATCGCTCTTGTTCGTTCTTTCGGGTCATAAATAAAACGTTTATGATTTGTACACAAAGGTATATTAAAATAAAATAGATTGCATTTTCTGAAATCAAATTCCATCCTTAATCCTCAACTTGCCTTTTCTATATTCTTTAGGTGAAATCCCCACATATTGCTTAAAATACTTTCCAAAGAAAGACTGCGTAGGGAAATTCAATTGGTCTGCAATCTCCTTGATACTCAGATCCGATCCTTCAAGCAACTGTTTTGCCTCGGTAATCACCATTTGCACAATCCATTGCAAAGCACTATTTCCCGACTTCTCTTTAATGATGGTGGAAAAATAACGTGGAGTAATATGCTGCATCCTCGCATAATAAGCAACATCACGCTCCTTTCTATACAAACGGAAAAGAGCCAGCATGAAATTCTGAAAAATCACATCCTTCTTGTTCTGCGGCAAGGGCTGCATGGGTTGGTTGGCAAAATACATATTCAATATCTCATAGCAGAAAGTCTGCCCCATCGACTTGATCAGTTCCAAAGTCAGGCGTTGTTGCTGCAAATTCACCTCTTGCACATCCTCCGCCTCTATCCTCTCCCGCAAATTATCCAACAGATACTCCAAATGAGCACGTTGCTTATCCGAAAGTGATATACAAGGATGCTTCCGCATAAAAAGCTGGTTTTCCACATTGATCACCCTATTGACGATAGGAATGATATAATCTAAATCCACTTCAACATAACCCCTTCCGCATCCTCACTCTTATGAAGCAGATGCACCAAGGTAGAAGCCATGTAAATATACACATCACCGGGATTTATCTGAAAATGCTTATCTTCCAGTGAAACCTCCACATTTCCTTTCCGGCAAAAGAAAAGGCCACATTTATTAAATGTCGAAATAATCTGTCCGTCTTTAAAGGCATACAGTTCACTATCCGAAAGAAATCTAAAGAGAAAAGGCATCTGTTGTCTGTCCATCAATCTATACATTCTTTAATTTACTGCAAAATAAATACAAATCGTAAACTTTCCAGCTACATAACAACCCAAAAATATACAAATCGGACAATTTATCATTCATATCAACCTTTTCTATCCTCTTGCTTCGGAATAACTTTGTATCAGAAAACTAATTGCACGAAAATCATAGTAGTATGAAACGAATTTATCTTATTCTAACAGGTATTTCCTTGATCTTACTAAGTTCCTGCGCACAACGTGCCCGGGAAGCCAAAGGTCATCAGACAGTAAAAATAGACACAGTTGTTTCTGCCGACAAACAAACGTTCCTGCAATTTCCGGGAAAGGTAAAAGCCGCACAAGATATCAGCCTTGCCTTCCGGGTAAGCGGAACCATCAGCAAAATACATGTAAAAGACGGCGCCCGTGTACAAGAGGGACAATTACTGGCCGAACTGGACCCCACCGACTATCAAGTACAACTGGATGCTACTGAAGCAGAATACCAGCAAATAAAAGCGGAAGCAGAAAGGGTCATGGCTCTTTACAAAGACAACGGAACCACCCCCAACGCCAATGACAAAGCCGTATACGGGCTCAAGCAAATCACCGCCAAGTACAAACACCATAAAGATCAGTTGGCTTACACCCGGCTCTATGCTCCTTTCAACGGGTATGTCCAGAAACGCCTGTTCGAAGCTCACGAAACCATCGGAGCCGGAATGCCCGTCATTGCCATGATCAGCGGCGGAACCCCCGAAGTGGAAATAAATCTGCCTGCGGCCGAATATATCCGCCGGGAGCAGTTCGACAATTATCACTGCACATTTGATATCTATCCGGGCGAAACCTACCCGCTGAAACTAATCAGTGTCACCCCGAAAGCCAACGCAAACCAACTATACACCATGCGCCTGCAAGTAGTACCCGGCACACGGGCTATCCCTTCTCCCGGCATGAACACCATGGTAACCATCCTTTGCCGTACAGAGCAGGAGAATACTCTTTCTGTCCCTACCGGCGCCATCCTGCAAAAAGAAGGCAAAGCGTATGTGTTCGTCTTTCATCCATCCAGCAATACCGTACACAGACAGGAAGTATCCATACTGCGTTTGTTGAACAACGGACACAGTCTCATTACTTCCAGACAACTGCAACCGGGAGAGCAGATTGTATCCTCGGGCGTACACCACATTGAGGATGGAGAAATTGTAAAACCTTTGTCACCGGTCACTAACACAAATATAGGAGGATTATTATAATGGACATCAGTAAATGGGCATTCCGGAACAGGAATCTGATTTATTTCCTGATAGCGGTTCTGCTGCTCGGCGGAGCCTACTCCTGCTATCAGATGAGCAAATTGGAAGACCCCGAAATAAAAGTGAAGCTTGCCATGGTAGTCACCACCTATCCGGGTGCTTCCGCGCACCAGGTAGAACTGGAAGTAACGGATGTGCTTGAAAAGAACATCCGCACCATGGGCAACATTGACAATATAGAAAGTTATTCATACAACGACCTGTCCCTGATACAGATAGAACTGCTGAGCACCGTGCCGGACGATGACGTGGAACAATGCTGGGACATGCTGCGCCGCAAAGTAAGCGACGCCCGCGCCCTGTTGCCCGAAGGAGCCACCACCCCGATAGTCAAAGATGACTTCGGAAATGTATATGGCATGTTCTATGCCTGACAGGTGACGGACTGTCCGACCGTGAACTGTCCGACTATGCCGAACTGGTAAAACGGGAAGTGAACGAACTGGAAGGGGTAGACCGTGTGGAACTCTACGGCAAACGTTCCGAATGCATCAATATCTCCCTGTTGCAAGACCGTATGGCAAACCTCGGTGTTAAACCTGCAGAAGTACTGGCAACCTTGAACGGCCAGAACAAAACCACCTATACAGGATATTATGAAAATGGTGAAAACCGTATCCGCGTCACAGTAAACGACAAATTCAAAACCGTAGAAGATATCGGAAAAATGCTGATTCAAGGACACGATGACGACCAGCTTCGCCTGAGTGACATCGCCCGTATAGAGAAAGCCTACGAGGACCCCACACGCAATGAAATGTTCTATGACCATGAACGCGCTCTCGGTATACTCATCGCTGCCTCCAGTGGTTCGGACATTATAAAAGTAGGCCATGCCGTAGAAAGCAAGTTGGAAGAACTCAAAGCCGAACGTCTGCCCGCAGGAGTGGAATGCCACAAAATCTTCTATCAGCCCGAACGTAGGCAGCTCTTTGGAACCTTTGTCATCAACCTGATAGAATCCGTCATCATCGTAGTACTGATACTGATGATAGCAATGGGGTTCAAGAGCGGCCTTATCATAGGTATCAGCCTGGTCATCACCGTATTCGGTTCTTTTCTGTTCCTTTATTCGGCAGGCGGAACCATGCAGCGCGTATCATTGGCTGCTTTTGTACTGGCAATGGGCATGTTGGTAGACAACGCCATCGTCATCATAGACGGCATACTGGTAGACTTGAAGGCCGGCAAAAACCGGATGGAAGCCATGACCGCCATCGGAAGACAGACAGCCATGCCTCTTCTGGGCGCGACACTGATAGCCATTATCGCTTTTCTACCCATCTACATGTCCCCCGACACCGCAGGCGTCTACACGCGCGACCTTTTCATCGTACTTGCCGTTTCCCTGTTACTGAGCTGGATATTGGCACTGATCCATGTACCACTGATGGCCGACCGCCGGCTGCATCCTGCCATAGATACTGACAGTACCGGAAAGCGAGTATACAAAGGTAAAATCTATGCCACCCTCCGTTCGGCACTGCGGTTCGGTCTGGCCCACCGGTGGAGTTTTGTATTTGCCATGACCGGTCTGTTGCTGCTTTCCGTTTTCGGCTACCAATATATGCGTCAGGGCTTTTTCCCCGACATGGTTTACGACCAGCTTTATATGGAATACAAACTTCCGGAAGGGAATAACTATACACGTGTGGTTCGAGATTTGGAAGAAATAGAAACCTATCTGAAAGGACGGGAGGAAATAACCCACGTCACCACCTCCATAGGCGGTACGCCCGGACGCTATAATCTGGTACGGAGCATTGCCAACCCCTCACTTTCGTACGGCGAACTGATTATCGACTTCACCTCACCGGAAACCTTGGTAGAACATATAGACGAAATCCAAGCTTACCTCTCCCAAGCCTATCCGGACGCATACATCAAATTGAAAAGATATAATCTGATGTTCAAGAAATATCCCATAGAGCGCAATTTCTGGGTCCCGATCCTGCCATCCTGCACCAACTGGCCGACAGCGCCCGCGCCATCATGGAAAGGACTCCGGAAGTCTGCCTCATCACCACCGACTGGGAACCTCAAGTACCCGTACTGACCATCGAATACGACCAGCCGTCCGCCCGTGCCCTCGGCCTGAGCCGTAATGATGTCAGCCTTTCCCTGCTCACAGCCACCGGAGGCATTCCTATCGGCTCTTTCTACGAAGGTATCCACAAAAACAACATCTACCTGAAATGCCTCGACGAGAAAGGAGAACAGATAGAGGACCTGGGCAACGCACAAGTCTTCTCGTCTCTGCCTTCCCTGAACGGACTGTTGAACGAGGAAACCATGGTGAAGCTGAAAGCCGGCACACTTTCGAAAGAAGATTTGGTGGAAAGCATCATGGGAAGCACACCGCTGAAACAAATCAGCAAAGAGATTGATATCCGGTGGGAAGATCCGGTAGTTCCCCGTTACAACGGGCAGAGAAGCCAGCGGGCACAATGTTCGCCCGCACCCGGCATTGAAACGGAAAAAGCACGTCTTGCCATCGCGGAACAGATAGAAAACATACCATTACCCGAAGGTTATTCACTGGTATGGCAAGGAGAAAAAATAGCCAGCGACCAGTCCATGAAGTACCTGTTCCAAAATTTCCCGTTAGCCATCATTCTGATGATTGCCATCCTCATCATGCTGTTCAAAGATTATCGCAAACCCATCATCATCTTCTGCTGTATTCCGATGATATTTGTAGGGGTGGTAGCGGTCATGCTGCTCACAGGAAAAGTCTTCAATTTCGTGGCTATTGTAGGCACATTGGGATTGATCGGCATGCTGATTAAAAACGGTATTGTGCTGATGGATGAAATCACCCTTCAGATCAATGAAGGAGTAGAACCGATCACCGCACTGATAGACAGTTCCCAAAGCCGTCTCCGCCCGGTCATGATGGCCTCGCTGACAACCATTTTGGGTATGATTCCCTTGCTGTCCGATGCCATGTTCGGTTCCTTGGCGGCAGCTATCATGGGCGGATTGCTATGCAGCACACTGATCACGCTGCTCTTTATCCCTATATTATATGCCTTGTTCTTCAAGATAAAAAACAATTGATTCATTTCACTGACATACAAAACCGAGAATAAATGAAAAAGACAATGATACTCCCCCTCTGCTGTCTGCTGTGGCATCTTGCCACCCCCGCATGGGCACAGGAAACACTGAGTCTGAAAGAGTGCCGCGAAATGGCATTAAAATACAACAAGGAAATGGCGGCTTCCGTGAAACAGACGGAAAGTGCCCGTTATACAGCCAAGAGTTACAAAGGGAACTTCTTCCCCAACTTCACCGTCAGCGGAACAGGACTTTACAGTAATGCCGACGGTAGTTACGGCATAGCCGGAGGCAACCTGCCCGTCTTTCTGCCCGATGGAACAGGACAGTTCAATCCGGGACAACCCGCAGGCTTTGCCTACTTCCCCGGCATTAACCTGGACTATAAAATAGGATGGGTCTATATGGGCGGTGTGCAAATGGAACAGCCCCTCTACATGGGCGGTAAAATCCGTGCCGCCTACAAAATGTCCTTGCTGGGCAAAGAAATGGCACAAATGAATGAAAATCTGACCGCAACAGAAGTCATTCAGAAAACAGATCAGGCATACGCTCTGGTAGTAAAAGCAAAGGAGATGAAAACAGTAGCCGATGCATACCACGCTGTATTGACGGAATTAAAAAATAACGTAGAGAGTGCTTACAAACATGGACTTAAACCTCAGAATGATGTATTGAAAGTACAAGTAAAGCTGAATGAAAGCGAGCTAGGTATCCGAAAAGCCGAGAATGCTCTCCGCCTGGCTACCATGAACCTCTGCCACCTGATAGGGAAACCACTGACCACACAAGTTCATGTTTCCGGAGATTTCCCGGAGATAGAGAAAGACCTGGAAGTACAGGTACTGGATATCACCCGCCGTCCGGAATACGGAATACTGGACAAACAAGTGGCGATAGCCCGCCAGCAGGTGAAACTGAACCGCAGTGAACTGCTTCCCAAAGTAGGGATCAAAGGCTCATACGACTATGTACATGGTTTGGAACTGAACAACAAGAATTTCCTGGACGATGCCAGTTTCTCTGTCCTTCTGAATGTAAGCATCCCCTTGTTCCATTTCGGAGAACGCAGCAACAAAGTACGTGCAGCCAAAGCCAAACTGGAACAGACCCGCCTTCAACAGCAAAACCTGAACGAGCAAATGTTACTGGAACTGACCCAGGCCGCCAACAATCTGGACGAAGCAAAGCTGGAAAGCGAACTTGCCGACCGTTCCCTGCAACAGGCGGAAGAGAACAGGCGTGTCAGCAAAAGCCAGTACGAAGTAGGTCTGGAAACACTCTCCGACCATTTGGAAGCCCAAGCGTTATGGCAACAGGCTTACGAAACGAAAGTTGACGCCCGTTTCCAACTTTATCTGAACTACGTGGCCTATCTGAAAGCGGCGGGGACCTTGCATGACAAGCTGTAAGTCTCTTGTTCCGAGTTCAGATTGAGTACAAATACAAGCAATCCCTCCTTCTCCGGAGTTTTATAAATGTTGCTGCCACTGCTACCACCCACTCTACTGAAACCACCATGAACAAGGTGTTTCAACGGGTGGTGGCAGCACATTTTTTATGGGTAAAAAGTGCTGCCACCACTTTCCCTCTCTTTTTATTCCCAAACGGATAAAAAAGGGGCTATACTTCGGCTATACCTTCCTGCTTGCGCAGCACATACACCGCATGAGAATGCTTTCCTTCTTTGTCCAATCTCTTCTCCTCATACCAAGCCTTCAGCTCGTAGGCCGCCGTAGTGCGCGCCCCCCCCAGCCATTCCGAATAGGCCAGACGTGTAATGGAACCGTGTTCTTTCAGATAAGCCTCCAGCAACGTCCAACGCTCCTCCTTGCTACGCTTTTTCACCGTAGGCAAGAAGCCGAACTCGGCACGGAGGATGTCTGTTTCCTGCCGCACCCGCTTCACCAGTTCCGGCACCGGACGGAAGTTCACCTTCTTTATCCTCACAGATGCCGCACGTATCTCCTTCCGGTCTGTCACCTCACGCGAGGACAAGGCAAGAGAAAACGTACCCAGGCGTCCAACCGCACATTTTTTCCTTGCCGCAAATGGGATACAACCATATCGGCCACCTCCTGTAGCACTCCCACCACACAGCCCGCCGAATATGCGCTATGCTTGGACAACTCCTTCACTATGTGATCGGTAGTAATCGTTTCCTTCACCACTACCGCCGGATAAAGCACCGGTTTGCCGTCCTTTTCCTTGAAAGGGTTGGCCTTGAAATCATATTTTATATCCATCATTAAAAGATTTGATCTGTATCCGCAAGCCCTTTCTGCTCTATGGTTAAGGGTTCTCTTCCTTTTGTATTCTATCTCCATAAGCTTTGGACTTGACTCCAAAGGCTATGGAGTTATCTCCAAAGGTTATGGAGTCAACTCCGCAACCTATGGAGATAGAACACATCTGGACAAAGATACTTAATCTTTAGGGGAAAAAGGCTTAATATAAAGGAAAAGATGGATTAAGGAGAAAAATAATCAGGTAGTCGACCCATTCTTAAAAAACTAAATGAATAAACAAAAGGATACGCGATATACAGGGAGATACCCTGATAAAAAGATTGGGTATCTGCGGAGAACAACGGTTTCATTGTATTCTGCGGACAGACAGAACGGTTTATAACCAAACATCAAAGGAAATATATTTGATGCAAAAGAAAGAATATCATTTTTTTATCCTATTTTTGTGTTGGCAACAAACTAATACCATAATACACAGACTGATGAAAACCACTATTTTACTTGGCTTATTATTGACCCTTACGGTTTCATGCAAACACCATTCCAACCCCGTAACTACCGAAGAAAACTTCCACACCCAAGAAGCCAACCGTCTGGTAGCAGAAGCGAGGAACCTATGGTTGCCTCCTTTAGACAGCACTTTCTTCTTTAATGACAGTGAACATATATCTATAAACGACAAGGAAATATGGGCCAAACTTGACAGTGCATTAGCCATTGACCCTACCAATATAAAAGTATATGTGGAAGAATCAGTTATTTATCAGCCTGCAAAAAGTACCATGAGATTCTGTCTGTACTCCGGCAAGCTGAAAAACAATCCACCCTCAATGCCGACTTATGGTCAATGAAAGCGATGTTTGAAGATTATTTCGGAGACAGCCTTACCGCCCAAAAAAATTATCGGTCTGCCGATTCCGCCTATGCCATCCTCATAAAAGAATATGCTACAGACAGCCTCAGGTATGCCGGTTCCCGCATCAACCGCGCACTGAACATGGCATTGATGACTGATAATATTGCGATTCTTGAAGAAGAGGTGGAACTCACTAAAAAGATATTTCCCAAGACATGGAAAGGACCGGACAGTAGTTTTTACGGGAAAAATAAAAAAGACTTTTTCGACAAATGCTTTAACGTCCGCAAAAAGTAATCCAGCCTGCTACATCAAGAAAATTACAAATCATTGCATTTGAAAGAACAGACCTGTAATACCTACTTTCAATACAAAGACTTTTTAGCACAAAGGTGTAACTTTCTCTTCTTTTCACCGACTAACCTAATAAAAACACCTTTGAAAGCTGATGAGTATAGAACAGGAATTTGCCGACAAGCTAGTGCAATACAAGCACATCATTTACAAGGTATGCTTCATGTATGCAGACAACAAGGACGATGTGAACGACCTTTTTCAAGAGTCTGTATTCAATATATGGAAGTCATACAAAAACTTCCGGGGGGAAAGTTCGTTTGTCACATGGGTTTACCGCATATCCCTGAACACGTGTATCTCGGACTTCCGAAAGAAAAAGAAGTATGACTATGTACCTTTGGAACAGCAGGTAGATATTCTGGAAGATTGTGAACACAACGAACTGCTGAAAGAAATGTATTCACTCATCAAACGACTGAACAAGGTGGACCGTATGTTTATCCTGCTCTGGCTGGACGAGAAATCATACGATGAAATAGCCGAAATCACCGGAACGAACCGCAATAATGTCGCGATAAAACTGCACCGTATAAAAGAGAAATTAAAAAATATGTCGAACTTGTAATCATACAATTATATGGAACTTGAAGAATTGCAAAAAGCATGGAAAGAGTTGAATGAACGGGTCAGCCAGAATGAACTGGTTCATCAGCAACAGATTATAGAGATGTTGTCACGGCAAAAAGAAAGTTGCCTGCAAAGAATGCTGAGGATGGACAAAATAGCTTCTATATTTATGTTAGGAGTAACGATTCTAATGTTCGTTGATTTTATTCATTTGAACGGTAAATTAGTGTTTTGGCCGGCAATATTCGGACTTCTGCTATATGCTCTTACAGTCAACTTTGCAGGAGTTATTTTATTGACTAAAATAAAAAAGAAACTAACTTTACCACGAAAAAAAGAATATACTCCGATATAAAATGCTTATCAATTGGAGTTATATCATCGGATATTTGCTGGTAACTCCTTTTATATGCATATTCCTTTACACCTACCGCCACCTGTGGTGGCTCATGATAACAATGTTTGGTTTAATCTTAGCAGGTGTACTGACAGACTACTTCCTCTTCCATCATGTATCGGACAGAATTAAAGAATTGACACACGTCAATAAAGAATTGATGGAACTGAAAAAGAAGCATAAAGAATAAATTTTCACTCTACAGTGAGGGTACTTATCCGGATATTTTATTCCTTTGTACCCTCAATCAGAATAAAAAGCACTTTATGTTTCAACTGTATCTGCTGCTTCGTCTGAAAAATTTTGGAAGAATAGTTATAGAATTGGGTATCTTCAGAATAGTCTTCCTTACCATCTTAACGGTGGCTGCCATCATGATATTGTTCTTGGCAGAAAACCGTTTCGCTATTCCTGTGGTATGCGTTCTCTTATTAGCCGGTTATCATAATGTCCGGAAAGACAAAGAGTTTTTACGCACTTTAACACCTCATCTTTCTGTGTTCCTGATAAAAGAATACACCTTGATCGCATTACCTTTTGCCGGAATAGAAATAATAAAAGGACAATTTACCGACGCTATCGGCTTATGGCTGTTCGCCGCCTTATTACCTTGCCTGAAAAAAATAAAACTGGAACACAAACCTGTCCGTCTTCCTTTTCTTTACAAAGGAAGTTATGAATATATACGAATGTTCCGCCAATCTTTCTGGGTCTATATCCTACTCTTTCTTTTTGCAACCGCAGGAACCGTACACGGAAATATAAAAATAAACAAAGTATGTCTCATACTATGGGGATTGGTACAGGCATCAGGCTATCTGCAAACAATGGACAACAGATATCTTCTTCATTTCAAAAATTTCAAGACTTTATGCCTTTTCCAACTAAAAAGCATAGCATGGAATGTTTTCATCACCTCCATTCCTTTCAGCTTAACGCTTATAGCGTCTACCTATGACCAAGATGAAATCCTCTTTTTCTTATCTTATTATACTGCCACCTTAATTTATGCCATTGGTATCGGTATGTTGCGCCATATCATCCCATCCCCCCTATTGCTGTTTATTGTGCAATTAAGTATATTAATGCCTTTTTATTTAGGCTCTCTTTTTGTTCCAATTATTTTAATACCCGGCATAGCACTTACAGCATTGCTGACCTGCCATGCGCACAAACGCTTAAAAAGATTATTATGATAGAAGTGAATGATTTACATAAAAGTTTCGGTAAGGTCAAAGTATTAAACGGCATTCATTTGGAGTATCACCCTGGAAAAATATATGGCTTGGTGGGCGAGAATGGAGCCGGAAAGACTACTTTATTCAATTGTATAATGGGAATCTATGATTATACCGGAAGCATAACCAAAAGCAAAACTTTAAAAACAGGTTATCTGTCTGCATCCAACTTCTTTTATTCCCAAATCACGGGTCTTGAACACTTGGAATTCTGTATGAAGGCCAAAGGTCTGCCGGTCAATACACCCACCATTCAACATTTAAATGAAATTTTCCAACTGCCCCTTGACAGGTATGCTGCCGAATATTCTACCGGAATGAAAAAGAAACTGGGATTTATGGCATTATTGTTGCAAGACAATGACGTATTTATTCTTGACGAGCCGTTCAATGGGGTGGACTTGAAGGGATGTATCCTGATGAAAAGACTCATCCGGCAACTGAAAGCAAAAGAAAAGACGGTGATAATTTCCTCACATCTCATTGCCTCGCTAAGGGAAATATGTGATATTATCCACCATCTGAACGAAGGGGGTATTTACAAAGAATACCATGAAGAAACAACAGAAGAGATAGAAGAGGATATATTATGCAATACTAAAAGCTGATTCATCTATCATGATGAAACAAATATAACAGTGGTTTTACCACTGAACTACCATGAAAAAATAGAATGAAAACCTAAAGAAATATTTGTTCATAATGCATTGTTTTTATAATTAAAGAAAATCTCCTTTCACCATAACAAATTGTAAATCAATAGAATTATAATCCGTTTGGTGTGAAAGGAGATTTTATAAAGTCCTGTTTCCGTTCTTATTCAGCCGGTTCTTACAAAGTACAAGTTCCTTCGACCAGCTTGCCCATTGCCCATACGGCACGGATATTCAAGTCCTGGTCAAGAATCAAGATATCGGCATCTTTGCCTTTCTGAAGTGAGCCCTTGCGGTCATATACTCCCATAATCCTGGACGGAGTTTCCGAAGCCATACGGACAGCATCTTCCAATGGGATTTCTGCCTTTTGCACCAAGGTACGGATCAAACGGTCCATGGTAGCCACACTGCCTGCCAAAGCAGAACGGTCGGCCAGTTTGCACACACCATCCTCAATGATGACACGAGGGTCAAAAGCTACATTGCTTTCACTGGCGGCACATGCCAAAGCATCGGTAATAACACAAGCACGTTCCACACCCTTAATCTTATATATCAGGCGCAAGATAGTAGGAGGAACATGAATACCATCGGCTACCACTTCCACTGTCATATCGTCTATCAGATAGATACTTTCTACTGTACCTTCATATTTATACTCACGGCGCTTATGGAAGCCCGGCATCGCATTATAGAAATGTGTAGCATGAGAATAACCGGACTCCCAGGCTGCACGGATATCTTCATATTCGGCCTGTGTATGTGCCACAGAAGCCAAGATGCCTTTTCCTGTGATATACTTACCAAACTGCATGGCACCCGGCAATTCGGGTGCAGCATCCCAACGCTTGATACAGCCCCACTTCTCTACAATAGGAATATATTCCTTCGGATCCGGGTCTTTTATGTTTTCAGGCATCTGACCGCCTGCCATCTTCATATTAAGGTAATGCCCTTCAAGATGAAGACCAAGTACCGGACTGTCCGGTTCCGCCATCAACCTGGTACAAGTTTCGGCAGCTGCCTCAATCATCGGTACGGTAGAAGAAGACAACGTTGGGAAAATACTGGTAGTACCATGTTTCATGTGAGCATTAATGGCTGTACGGAAAGCCTCTTCCGTACCTTCCATAAAATCACCGCCACCACCACCATGACAATGGATTTCCACACCACCGGGAACAACATACATACCTTTAGCGTCAATCAGCTCGGCTCCGATAACAGCTAAATCACAATTGGTAACTTCTAAAATCTTATTGTCGCGCATAAGGACAGATCCGTCCTTCAACCAGCCCTGTGGGGTAAGAATCTTTGCGTTAATGATTTGGGTCAACATGATACTATGATAAGTTAGAATTTTTAATTGGCATATTAAATTTGCCAACAAAAATAGCAACTTTTTCACTTTCTAAAACAGATTTCCCCAATTATTTTCCAACTTTTTTTAATAAATAAGCCCCGCTTAATAAAATCAAGCGGGGCACAGATAGTGGAAATTGAAACAAATCTTTTTACTTACTCATTAAAACTAGCCTACCTGATTTAAGTCCTTTACCTGTTGCGGTCAATATGATTTCTCCCGGTTTATCAGTACTTTGCACAACAGCAGTCATCATTCCGTTAAACACTTTCATCTGCGGAACATGGAAAAGTTCCAATGAAGTGGGATCTCCGTTTGCACCGGCACGATAGGTTCCCGCACCTTTTACAGAATACTTGATGAGATGCTGCGCATCGGGACAAAGATTACCCTCTTTGTCCACCACTCTTACTGTGACAAATGACAAATCCTTGCCATCAGCCTTTATTTCATTGCGATCTGTAACCAGTTCTATATGGTCGGGCTTGCCTGCCGTATGGATTTCCTTTTCGGCCACAGCTTCCCCCTTATCATTATAGGCAACCACTTTTACGGTTCCCGGCTCATACTTTGTATCCATCCACATCAAACGGTAGCGTTTCTGGCGTTTGAAATCTGCTATGGAAGCAGAATCCGCACTATTTTCAGCCGTTACAGTCAAATCTTTGGTACGCTTACCCTGACTCTTGCCATTGATAAACACTTCTGCCGACGGATAATTTGTATAAACAAAGATAGGAGTCACTTCTCCTTCACGTCCCGGCCATGTCCAATGAGGAAGGATATGCAGCGTTTCTTCATCTTTGTTCCAATGACTGCGGTACAGATAGTAACGGTCTTTGGGCAATCCGGCCAGGTCGATGATACCGAACAAAGAAGAATGGCTGGGCCAATCAGTATAATAAGGAGTCGGTTCGCCCAAATAATCGAAGCCCGTCCATACAAATTCTCCGATACCCCATGCGTTATCCTCATGCCAAATCCAGTCATCCTCCGGCAAATTGGACCAACCACAATGTTCCACATCGTAAGAAGAAGACTGATGATCGTCATATTTCTTCATAGCCTGACGGACAACAGGGAATTTATAGACGCCACGCGAACTTACTGTAGAAGCTGTTTCACTACCTAGAATAATCTGCTGAGGCAATTTCTTATAGTTTTCTGGATATTTATGAGGGCGGTAATTGAAACCGGCCACATCCATCACAGCAGCCATATTATTATTTACTACAGCATCAGGCGCATCCATACCTTGTGTTACAGGACGGGTAGGATCTTCACGATGACAGATATCCTGTAACATACGCGAAAGCTTTGGTCCGTTATTGCCATTCCACTGGTCGGGTACTTCGTTACCGATGCACCACATAACAATACTCGGATTGTTACGGTAATGACGGATCAGATTAGTCAGATCCTTCTCCACCCATTCATCAAATATTTTATGATAACCGTTGGCCATCTTTGCCGATTTCCACTCGTCGAAAGACTCCACCATCAGCATCATACCCATTTCATCACAAGCCTCCACCAATTCGGGTGCCGGCATATTATGAGAAGTACGGATGGCATTACAACCCATATCTTTCAGAATACGAATCTGACGACGTATAGCGGCATCATTTACAGCACCGCCTAACGGACCCAAGTCATGATGGTTACATACCCCTTTGAATTTGGTCAGCTTTCCATTCAGGAAAAAGCCCTTGCCGGGAACAATCTCCAAAGTACGGATACCAAAGCGGGTGGTATATTCGTCTTTCAAGGTATTCCCTTCATATACTTTGGATTCAGCTGTATAAAGAACCGGAGTATCAGGACTCCACAACTCAGGATTAGCCACTGCAAACTCCTGTTCAAACAAAGCATTATCAAAAACACTCAACTTGTTTTCCCCGGTAGCAACCACTTTGCCGTTTTTATCCTTGATCTGCGTCACAATACGGTAATTATCCTTATTAGCTCCTTCAGGGCTAACCAAAGAAGTTTTCAAAGACACTTTTGCATATTTGTCTGTCACCACAGGAGTGGTAACATACGTCCCCCAAGCAGGAATATGCGTATCTTCATTGATTACCAGATGAACATTGCGGTACAATCCGGCCCCCGGATACCAACGTGATGATTCAGGCTCGTTTTCCAAACGGACTGCCAGTTCGTTCCTCTCACCCAGTTTCAGATAAGGGGTCGCATCCACATAAAAAGAATTATAACCGTAGGGCCAATAACCGGCCTCCTGCCCGTTCACATAAACACGGGCATGGCTCATTGCTCCATCAAATATCAAAGTCGCTTTCTTGCCTTTCTCAAAACCAGGAGCATCAAAGTTCAGGCGATACCATCCGGTTCCTACAAACGGAAGACCTCCGGTACGTCCGGCATGTTCCATCGCCTCGGTCTGTCCATCTTGAGTAATAGCCATTTCCTGCTTGTCGTTATTGATACTGAACGGACCATAAATCGCCCAATCATGAGGAACGGTGACGTTCTGCCATTTACTGTCATTATAACCGGGATTGGCAAATTCCGCATTATCTTCACGCGTAAATTTCCACCCTTTTTCGAAAGTCTGCTCTGTACGTACCTGCGCTTGCAAAAAAGCAAAATAACAAACAGCTCCTAACGCAGCACACAAAAATCGTTTCGTATTCATAGTTATTTCTTATTAGGATTTTCTGTTACTATAAAAGTAATTTCACCTGCCTTGATCAAATCATCATGCGAAATCAAATATTTATTAATTTTCTTATTGCCCAGTCTGATTTCCTTTATATAATCCCCTTGTCCTTCTTTCTTGATAACCAATTCTTTCTTGCCCCAATATTTAGGATCAAGCTGAACGGTCACTTTATCAAAAGTAGGAGTGGTCAATGTATATTCGGGCACACCCGGACAATCCGGATAGAATCCCATCATACTGAATATAGCCCATGCAGACATCGTACCCGTATCATCATTGCCGGGAATTCCATCCGGCTTAGTTGTGAAATACTTAGCCAGCAATTCCTTCACCAATTTCTGTGTACGCCATTCTTCACCTTTGAAACGACTGAACAGGTAAGGATAGGCTATATCGGGTTCATTGGCCGGATCATAATTCCCTTCATCAAACACGCTTTGCAATTTATCAACAAATTTCTTGTCGCCCCCCATCAACTTTACCAAGCCATTGATATCATGAGGCACAAAGAAAGTGTAATTCCATGCATTACCTTCATGGAAACCGGGACTAGGTGCAAAATTAGCTCCTTCTTTCGGATCAAACGGTTCATAGAATTTGCCTTCTTTAGTTATCGGACGCAAGGTTCCGAAATCCTTGCTATAATAATTTTTATAGCCCATAGAACGTTTGCGGAACAATTTCGCATCTTCTTTCTTACCTAAAGCCTCCGCCAAGGTAGAAAGTGCATAGTCGGCAACATAGTATTCCAAAGCATGAGAAACCGAATTATCATACTGACTTTCCATCGGCACATACCCTTTGGACATATAATCATCATTATCCGGACGCATCAGATTATCCTTGCCCGGAGTAGTGGCCGACTTATACATTCCCTTATAAGCTTCGTCAATGTCAAAGTCTTGCAATCCCTTCATCCAACTGTCTACCAGAACAGGAATAGAAGGGTCACCTTCCATCGTCAATGTTTCACGACCATACAATTCCCATTTCGGGAACCATCCGTGTTCCTTGTACATGCCCATCATGGTGTGAATCATATCCATCTGACGCTCCGGATATACCAAAGTCATCAACTGGTGATAGTTACGATAAGTATCCCACAATGAGAATACCGTGTAACGGTTACGGTTGGTGGTCAAAATCTTATCTCCCTCCATTTGTGGATATTGTCCGCTTACATCCTGCAAAATATTCGGATGAACCATCGTGTGATACATAGCGGTATAGAATACTCCTTTTTGCTCTTCCGTTCCACCTTCCACTTTGATACGGGAAAGATCATCGTTCCATTTCTTACGGGCTTCCGCACGCAGTTTGTCGAATGTTGTACCGAAAGGCTGTTCTTTTTCCAGATTCAAACGGGCATTCTCTATGCTGACAAAAGACACGCCCATACTGACTTCAATCACTTCTTCCGCTGTGGTATCGTAAGTAAACCACACTCCTATATCATCTCCGCTTATTTCTTTTGTATAAGCAGTATAGAGTTTGTATTTACCGGCCGTATCATCCCATTGCGCCTCCACACCCATCGGACGCATCATTTTCCAATAACCGCGTTTTGCCGGTACTTTGTTGATACGCATTACAAAATAGATAGGAAATACCGCCTGAGGATTATAACAGAAAGTTCCCAACAATTTGGTACCTTCAATCTCACGGTCGTTTACAAAACGAACGGTAGCACCACTCTCATTGGTCAATCCCTCTCCCAGATTCAACAAGATATTGCTTTGTCCGGCAGGAAAAGTAAAGCGTGCCATACTGGTACGTGGAGTGGCAGTCAGTTCACATTTCACATTGTATTTATCCAGTATATTGGTATAATAACCCGGATTTGCAGTTTCACCTTGATAGAAGCTTCCATAATTATGATAATCCACATCCAGTTTGCCGGTGGTAGGCATTAATAACAATGATCCCAATTCCGGACAGCCTACCCCGCTAAGATTAACGTGCGCAAAGCCGGTAAGATATTTATTATTGAATTCGTATGGAGTGGACCACCATTGCTTGTCTTTATCCTTATCCCCTTCGGAACCCCCATCACATTGAAAGGAGTCACCGACATCATTCCATGAGGGGTTAATGCTCCGGGGTTTGTCGTACCGTAATTAGTAGTACCCACAAAAGGGTTTACATAATCTACCGGCTCTTTCTGTGCTGCCGCAGAAAAACTGAGATACAAGCCAGAACAGCCGATAACAAAATTTGTTTCTTCATGCTATTTGTTGTTTATATAAGTTCTATTATTTCACTACAATTTCATCTGTAAACAAGAAACCTCCGAATTCGCCCGAAGATGCCTGATAACGTATGTAACGTGCTTTGGCATTTCCTTCCCAACCAAAGTTGATGAAAGTCACTTTGTCATCCTTCACTACTTTGTGCTCCATGCGCTTCAGTTCCGTAAACTCCTTACCATCATTGGAAACGGAAATGATCACTTCTGAAGGCATAAAGACTTCAGGTCCACACACCTGCATAAAGTCTGCTCCAACAGAATGAATTTCTGTCTCTTTTTCCATATCAATGGTCACATCCATTCTTTTCTTGTCTATAAAACCTTGCCAACGCCTGTCACCATAAGTCCAGCCTCCGATCACACCATCTACCAAGCACTGTCACCACCGGCCGAATAGCCGGGATAATAAGCGGCATCCGGTCCGTAAGCCACTTTCTTACCTACTGCCAAATGTTGTACGGGCTGATCCGCTCCCGGACGATTTCCTATCTCATTTTTCAAATCAAAAGGATGGTATCCTTCAGCTTTCAATGCCTCTACCTCTTTCAATGCACGAACATGAAAATCATCATAGTTCTTCACAGAAGGGGCACTCCAAGCAACTTCCGCCAAGGCAAGAATACGAGGATAAATCATCATTTCCGCATGTTCCGGAGTCGGAATATATTCTGTGAATAAATTAGCTTGTACTCCATACACCAACTGGACTTTATCCGCACTCAAAGTATCGGGTACAGGATTAAATGAATAAACTTTGGACAAAGGCAGATAGCCTCCTATTGCTTCCGGCTGGGAATCAGGAGCATCCTGATAAGAATCAAAATAGCAGAACTCACCCGGACTCATAATAGCCATGTGGCCGGAATCAACCGCTTTCATTCCCCCTTCCGTGCCACGCCATGACATGACAGTGGCATTAGGTGCCAAACCACCTTCCAATATTTCATCCCAACCCAATAATTTACGTCCGTGGGCATTCAAAAAGACCTCAATACGATGAATCAGATAACTCTGTAACTCGTTCACATCTTTCAAGCCTTCTTTTTTCATACGTGCCTGGCACAGTTTGCAAGTGGGCCATGAGGCTTTACCTGCCTCATCCCCTCCTATATGAATATATTCGGACGGGAAAAGTTCCATTACCTCTGTCAACACATTTTCCAGAAACTCAAAAGTCTTTTCATTACCGACACAGAAATCGGCTTGTTTGTAAGGTTCGTGTGTACAAGACAACTCAGGATAAGCAGTCAGTACTTCTTCCGAATGCGCAGGCATCTCTATCTCAGGAATAACAGTAATAAAACGTTCCTGAGCGTATGCCACCAGTTCGCGGATATCATCTTGAGTATAATAACCTCCGTGAGCATCTTTACTGCCTTCTTCTTCATACCGTCGTCCGTTATTCCACCATTCTTTCCAGGTAGGAAACTCACGCCATGCCGCAAATTCTGTCAGACGGGGATATTTTTTATTTCAAGACGCCAGCCCGCAGCGTCAGTAAGATGCAGATGCAGACGGTTCAATTTATAATATGCCAAAGCATCCATCTGCTTTTTTATAAATTCCTTATCGAAGAAATGACGGGAAACATCCATCATAAAGCCACGATAAGCAAAACGGGGTTCATCCGTAATGACTCCTGCCGGCAATCCTTTTCATCAACCATTTGCAACATAGTCTGAACTCCATAGAACAATCCTGCCCCGGAAGTTGCACGAATAAGTACCTGATCAGGAGTTACCGTCAGAACATATCCCTCGGAAGAGTTTACCTCCGGCAGTTCCGCCACTTGTTTCAAGACAACATTATGTCCCTCTTCTGCTATTACCGGTTTCAAATTCATGGAAGAAGCCACCAGATAATCTTCCAAAATCTTCTTGTCCCCCTCAGACGCATCTATATATAACCCTGTTTCCGAATTCAATGAAAACACTTCCTGCTGTAATTCCACCTTTAATGGTGCGGGAATAACAGAAAGTGTGCGTTGCTCTTCTTTCGTGCAACTTGCAAACAGCAAGCCCAATGCAACTTCCGCCAATATAATCAATCTTCTCATCTTCTCTTTTCTTTAATTCTATTAATTTCATTAGTACGAATGCCTGGTTTCAATTCTCCATTAATAATGTAATGAAATCCGTCCTGCGAAACTATTACAGCTCCGGCACGCGCACCTTGCTCATATTCGCCTAATGTAGTCCATTTATCCGTCTGCGGATGATAGAGCAGCAGGTTTCTATTAAACCGATACCACTCTACAGGATGTGACAAATATTCTTTTCCCGCATAAATACCTTGCAGAGCTTTTAAGAATATATCCTTATCAACTCCTCCGGCACACAATATCATACCCTCGCCAAAAGAGGTTCCCATTCCACCACCTAAAGAGATCTCATTACCTTCCGCATCATACGGGGTGGCAACCGATGACCATTCTTTCGTTTCCGGAGAATACATATATCCATCTACTGACAAAGAAGCCTGATGCCCTTCAACAGCCGGGGCAAATCCCCCCCACACATAAAGTTTTCCATCTTGTGCCACGCAAACAGGTTGTACTCTGGGTTCACCCGGAATATCTGTTTCTCTTTTCCATCCTCCAGACAAATCCAACAGATCAAGCATGTACATGGCCGAGGATGGAATGCCATTTACATTTCCACCGACAATATATAGTGAATGTCCTACTAATGCACCTGCCATATTATCCATAGTTACAGGCAAAGAGGGCAAAGTTTCTCTTTTCAAGGTGTCTTTTTGCAAAGATAAAAGAAAAACATCAGACAAGCTGTGTGTTGCCGTAGTCCCTCCAACACAAATTAACCCTTTTTCAGTAGAAATAGTGACTCCATAAGCTGCTGCCTGAGGCAGTTGGCCTATTTTCTTCCACTCAAAAGCCGTATCATTTGACAAAGGGGCGATATATATATCCCGATAATAAGCTTTTTTTCCTCCATCGACTACCGGTATATCAGGGAAATTACAACCTCCGGCTATCAGCAAATTTCCTTCAATCACTCCCGCATATAATGCAGAAACTCCCTTAAGAAAACCGGTATTCTCTGTAGGGAACCCATGCATTTTCTCAAGAGATATTTCAGAAGCATCCGATTGACCGCTACAAGCAGCCATTGTCATCATGCCCAGTATCGCATAAACGCCATATATTATTTTTCTGATCATGTTTTCATGGTGAAGCAAATAATAAAAAGTGTGCCAAAAGCAAATCAGCCATCCCGCTTGCCCCAGAAACGGATTGCACCAACGCAAACACAACATTCCTTACGCATATGGACGGAGGCATTCCACCTCACGCCCAACGGTACTCTATCACACTTTTGGCACACAGTCATTATTTGAATATAACTATCAATTTAATGAAATTTCATCAACAAACAAGAAAGCCGGATTTCCTTTGCCACCGTGCCAAGCAGGAATGCTATGTTCCGCTAAAGCGGTCACTTTCACATAACGGGCAGTCACCGGATCGAAAGTCAACGTATGGTTGAACACTCCATTCTTGTCATCCTGCTTCATTGCCGGATATTTTTCTGAAGCAATTTCCTTAAAGTTCTTTCCGTCTTCGGATACAGCTACAGAAAAAGCACGGGCATCAAACACCCAGTCACCTTTTTCCACACAAGTAGAAATAGAAGCGCTGCTGATTTCTGTCGGTTGCTGCATATCAATAACTGCTTCCATATCATTTTTATAGAAAGCAATCCAACGGCCCGTCTTATAGTTACCGTTACCTTTCAATCCGTCCACCAAAGTGGGAGCGCCTTTGAATTCATATTGCTTGTTTACCGGTTGCAACATAGTGACAGGTTTCATACTAGCCTTGTTAAAAGCAATTTCCTCTGTAACCACGCGGCTATTTCCTGCAGGACGTACAGTAATCGCTTTAAAAGTACAATTCTGTTTCAATTTCAATGTTTCCGTATACAACTGGGAAGCAGCGGAAGGTTCCGTTCCATCCAAAGTGTAATAGATAGGACTATTATCAATAGTAGACAAAGTAACATCCAGCGTACCATCTTTCGGATTAGGAGTAAATACAGCATTTACATCAAAGACATGCTTGGCATAATTATATTTATAAACATCATAAATATCTACCAACTGAGGCAAACGCTTCAAGAAACCTTCATAGTTTTTCTTTTCCGGCATGGTCCACTGAATTTCAGACAAAGCAGCCATACGGGGTAATTCCATATATTCTACCTGACTGTAGGTAGGAATGTATTCAGTCCATAAGTTGGCCTGTACGCCAATGATGTATTTCTGCTCTTCCGGAGTCAGATCAGCCGGCATCGGCTCATAGTTATATACTGTTTCAACGGGTACATATCCACCAATAGCCTCAGGTTCATTAGCAATATCCTTGGTTTGGTAATAGTCGAAATACAAATAAGTATTAGGAGTCATAATTACATCATGTTTCTGTTTTGCGGCTTCAATACCTCCGGCAACACCACGCCATGACATTACAGTGGCATTGGGAGCCAATCCGCCTTCCAGAATTTCATCCCAACCGATAATCTGACGTCCGTGTCCGTTCAGGAACTTCTCTGCATGATTGATAATGAAACTCTGCAATCTTTCCTCGGCAGTATGATTCTTGTCAGACTTAAGACCTAAAGCTTGATACGAGCCTGGCACTTTGGACATTTTGCCCAACGTACCTTAGGACATTCGTCACCACCTACATGAATATATTCTGACGGGAAAATCTGAATAATTTCCCCTAATACATCTTCAATGAATTTCAAGGTTTCATCATTTCCTGCGCAAAGCACATCTTCTGATACCCCCCAGATTTTCCATACTTCGTACGGACCACCAGTACAGCCCAAGTTAGGATATGCAGCCAAAGCAGCCTGCATGTGTCCCGGCATATCAATTTCCGGTATAACCGTAATATGACGTTCGGCAGCATAAGCTACAATTTCTTTTGCTTCTTCCTGTGTGAAGATCCACCATAAGGCTTGCCATCATATTTTCCCGAGTTATGTCCGATAACCGTTTCCGCTCTTTTAGAACCTATTTCAGTCAGTTCAGGACGACTCTTGATTTCGATTCTCCATCCCTGGTCTTCAGACAAATGCCAGTGGAAACGGTTGATGTTGTGCAAAGCCAGCATATCAATAAAACGCTTTACTGAATCTACCGGGAAAAAATGACGTGACACATCCAACATTGCACCACGATAAGAGAAACGAGGATAGTCATTGATTTCAACCGCCGGTAAAGCGATATCCACTCCTTGTGCTACCGGAATAGATTTACGCAACGTCTGGATGCCATAAAATACTCCGGCTTCCGTAGGTCCTGAAATAACCACTTGGTCGCTGGTTACCTTTAACTGGTATCCTTCAGGATTTTCAGCATTTCCACCTAATTGCAGGATTATTCCTTTGCCGTCTGTACCGGCTTGTACAGCCAATGACTTTCCGGTAAGATCTTTGATATAACTTGCCAAAAATTCAGCGTTCTTTTGCATTTTTTCATTGCCTTCCGGATACATTATCTTAGTTCCATTTGACAAAATAAACGGAGCAGCCTGATCCATTACCGAAATTTCCTGCGGTAACGGAATTATCTGATAATTTGCTTCTTTCACTTCTGTGTTACAGGATAAAAGCATAAAACCTGCCATTGTCAGCCCTGCAAGGCCCATTAAAGTTTTCATAATAGATATTAATTGATTAGTTAGTATCACTTAATTGCTTAATAGTTATATCAACCTTTTCATTCTTCTTCAGTTTATCTGAAGTAATAATCACTTTCTTTGTCTGTCCCGGCAACAAGTCAAAGAAGTTGTCAGTAAATCTCACACCTTGAACAGGAATCTCTATGAACACATCCCTGGCCAGCTGTCTGGCAGACAGAGTCACTTCATATTTTCCATCCATCGGCTTCACTTTATAGCGGATCTCAGTCTTCGGAAGCTCCTGATCTTTTGCGTGGTTAAAGTAATAAATTTCTTCGGATAAAACCTCACCTTTCTTATTTTTTAATGTCATTAGAAGAAAAGTATTTTGAGGACTTGTTGTTATACCCGCATAAGGTTCCTTATAATATAAGGTGGAAGCATTGGCCGGAACCTCACCCTTGATACTCTTTTTAGTCAGAACTTTTCCATTAAAATCCATCACACGCAACAATAAAGTCACCTCTTTATCCGCTTCCAGCTTGTCCGACATAACATAAATATTCAAATCCTCCCTTCCTTGACAGCATCTACCAATACCGGAGCAAAAGCTCTTTTTGCCTGATAATGCAACGCTTTCCAATTGCCATAATAATCAATGCTCGACCAGGAAACGACCGGCCAGCTGTCATTCAGCTGCCAATATAAAGTTCCCATACAATAGGGACGGTTACGACGATGGGCTTCCAAACCCTGGCGCACTCCTACCCCCTGCAAAACCAAACCCATATAAACCAACTGATCGAAATCTTCAGGCACTTTATAATACAGTCCCATAGTCTTCTTGATGAGGAAATTACCGATAGTGGCTTTTTGATGAGCATTCATCACCTCCGATTCCAATGCATAATCTTCCGGTGAGGCAAAAGTAGCAATCGTCTTCATTTCAGGAAATGCCTGAAAACCAAACTCACTCATAAAACGCGGAATTTCCGTATCCAGACTTTCAAACGGTTTCTGACCATACCAGATACCCCAATTATGGCTGTCTGCAATCTTCCAACTTTCGGGACGTCCCCAATTGGCCTCGTACGGAGAACCATGCATATAGAAACGGTCCGGATCAAGTTCAGCTACTTTACGAGGCAACAACTCACGGAAAAGTTTGTCATAGCCCTGCTTCATTCCTTCCATAATACCGGGATCAGTGTATTTCTTATCCCATCCCCAGTAGCGCATACCTTCATAAATTTCATTGTTTCCACACCACATAGCCAGACTGGCATGGTTCCGTAAACGCTTGATATTATATTCCGCCTCGGCCTCTACCCGTTTCATAAAAGCAGGATCGGACGGATAAGTAGTGCAGGCAAAAATAAAATCCTGCCAAACTAAAATTCCATTCTCGTCCGCTGCCTGGTAAAAAGCATCATCCTCATAAATTCCTCCACCCCATACACGAATCATATTCATATTGGCATCTTTCACATCCTTGAACAACTGGCGGTAACGTTCTTCAGTAATGTTAGGCAGCAAAGCATCATCCGGGATAAAATTCGCGCCTTTGGCAAACATAGGTTCACCATTGACTATAAAATAGAAGGATTCTCCCTGATCGTCTTTTTCTTTCACCACCTTTATTGTACGGAGTCCGATACGCTCTTTTTGAGAAGCTATCACTTTACCATCCACCTTTATTACGGCTTCAAAGTCATACAATGCAGGTTCCCCCCAACCATTAGGCATCCATAAATGAGGCTGCCGTATCTCTATGGGAAGAAGAATATGGTTTGTTCCCGGCTGCAATGTCACCTCTTTCTGTTCGGTTACCTTTTCACCCTCCTTATAAGAATAAGCAACAGTTACTTCCGCTTTCTGAGGAGTTGCAGAAACACTGTTTACAGTCAGGCGGTTTTCAACTTTCGCCAGATCTTTTGTTACCGAAGCCTGACGTACATAGTAATCATCAATGCGTGCCACATCATAGAAAGTCAGTGTCACAGGCCGCCAGATACCACTGGTTACCAAGCGGATTCCCCAATCCCAGCCATAACTGTAAGGCGCTTTACGGCTATAGATACTAACCCGCTTATCACTATGATCATTATCAGCAGGATAACCAAAACCATTGGTTTCCCATTGGGGTAAAGTTTGCTTGACAGGTGAATGAAACAGAATCTGCAAATGGTTTTCTCCCTTCCGCAACACCTCTTTTACCGGAAGAGTATAGCCGACAAACATATTGTCCGTACGTTCCAACAAAGAGCCGTTCAGGTAAATATCCGCATACGTATCCAACCCTTCCAAAATCAACAAGGCAGCATCCCGCGAGAGTTGCTCATCCGTCACATTAAAAGTAGTTTTATAGACCCAGTCTCATTCTCTACCCACTGCACTTTTTGCTCATTCATCCCATAAAATGGATTGGGCAGCTTATTATGAGAAATCAAATCCTGATGCACCGTTCCGGGCACCGTAGCCGGCAACCATTCATTCCGGCCGACCTGGGCGAACTCCCATCCCTTATCAAGATTCAGACTCTCTGACTTCTTATACTCCTTTGCACTGAGCATCATCGGAAAGCATCCTAACATCATCAAAACTTTTAATGTTTTCTTCATCTTACCTATCTTTATTAATTTATATACTATTCAGCCGGAATGTGGATGCAGGCAAACCGCGCATTTACCAGATTGGCACGGGTAAATGGCTGCCATCCGTAACGAACCGTTTCCGGCTCTTTCACCTTGTCACTCCATACTTTTATTTTACCGTTTTCAACAACAGCCTGTGCCGGATAAAATAATCCATCATCACCTGCCACTTCGAATGTACGAAGCGGTTTCCCATCCGAAGTGGACAACCCCTCCGCATAATCAAAAGAAATATAAGCCGCACCTCCACTAAATACGACCGATTTATAAAGCGGTCCCGAAGGAATGACATTTTTATATCCGTATGTTTTATTCAAAGCCCATGCAGCCAACCGTTCACCGACTTCTCTTTTCTGTTTGGGATGTACGTCCAATGAGTCTCCCCTATCTGAACTGACAGCCATACCGGTATGAGGAATCTCCGCCATCAAACGACGCTGGCTATCACGGAACCAAGTCCATGACGGACGGTCTATACTGGACAATTGGACAAAATAGAATGGAAGTTCCGCATCCCCCCAATTCTTGCGCCAACTTTCCACCAACAATCTGAACAACCTTTCATGAGCCTCCCGATTATGGCATTAGACTCACCCTGATACCAAATAAAGCCTTTGACCGGAAACTGTTCCAAAGGACGGATACCCGATTCATACAAATAACAAGGCTCATAAGGATGGCGTTGCAATTTATTGGAAGACTGCTTTACATTCAAGGCAGCACGCCCACGCACCCAGTCTTGGATAAAATCATTCTGCATCCAATTACGTAAGATAGCCGGAAAACGATATTCCAATGTACTACGGTCTATCCATGCTTCAGTAGGAGATCCGCCAATGGCATTGCAAATCAGTCCTACAGGGACTTGCAAACTATCCTGCAATTTCTTTCCGAAATAGTAAGCCACCGCCGAGAAATTACCGGCTGTTTCAGGCGAACAAACTGTCCACTGTGTATCCTTATAATATTGCAGATGATTCAATGAATCGAGTACCGAAGCATCCCACTCCACCGCATCCGTACGCCAACGGGCTTTCATATCATAAAAACGGATATTACTATTTGCAGCTTGAGGAACATCTTGTGCGGCAGTCGCACTCCAATTCAGATAAAACTCCATATTCGATTGTCCGGAACAGAGCCACACTTCTCCCGCCAACACATTTTCATAGACCTGTTTCCGTTTTTCTGTAGAAACAGTCAGCGTATATGGACCGCCCGCCTTCAATGGCCGGACATCCACCGCCCACTTTCCATCTGCTCCCGTCACAGCCTGAAGTTGCTGCCTGTCTATGGAAACAGTTACTTTCTCACCGGCATCCGCTTTTCCCTGAATAGTCAGCAGACGTCCATGCTGCAATACCATATTGTCCGTATAAATTTCCGGCATTTGCAAACCGCCAAAATCACCGGTTATGCCTTCATACACCGTTTTTGCCAAGACAGCCGCACCTTCCTTATCAGGATGGACAGCATCGGGCAACATAAAAGGATATGGATATAAAGGTGCATGGAAATCTATCAACTGTACTTGTGCGTATTTCGCTATCGTTTCTATAGCCAGCTGAATCTCATCATGCCAGTCGCGTGTGCCGGACTCAAACCGCGGATGGCGGTCGGCAATCGGAGTCAGACGGGCAATCAAAATACGACATTCAGGATTCGCCACTCTGAACGAATCAATCAGTGCACGATAATCCGCTATAAAAAAATCACGGTAATTGGGCCAATCACGCGGATCTGTATCATTCACTCCTAAATGAATAACCACTACATCACCAGCAAAAGCCAATGCATCCTTAAACTCTTTCTGTTGCATAAAAGGCCGGTGTCCCTTGTTCAGCAACGTAGCTCCCGGCTTTCCAAAACGCTCCACCGTATACCCTTCACCCAGCATTTGCTGTAACCGGGCAGGATAGGACTCCTTATCAGGATCGGATACACCTATGCCATAGGTAATGCTATTACCTACACAAGCAACCTTCACCCGCTTCCGTGCAAATGAAACGGTACAAAGAAACAAACATAAAATCAGTATTAATGTCTTCTTCATTTCTGGTCAACATAAGGTTTTACAATATCACGCCACAGCAAGTATCCCTTTCCTAATAAATGTAATCCGTCATTAGTATATACTGGATTCATCTTGCCTGTCTCTTTCTCCACAAAATGACTATACAAATCAATATAGGCAGCTCCTTCCTTTACCGCCAATGGTTCCAACAAATCATTAATTTGTTTTACCACCTGCCAGCGTGATGTATGCCCGTTAAACATACCGTAACAATCATTCACCGGCAATACACTTTGCAAATATAATTTTGTTTTTGGAGATTCTTGCTTTATTTTCCGAACAATCATACTTATTTCTGAAATAATTTTATCCGCAGACGTTCCCCGAGAAACATCATTGATACCGATCAATAAAAAAATCTTTGCCGGTTTTCCCTTTACAATCGGATCCAAACGGTCATATACCCCCATACAGATATCTCCACTGATACCCCTGTTCTTCACATTCTTATTTTGGAACAACTCAGCCCACTCGCAACCGTTGGTAATACTGTTCCCTAAAAAAATAATATCTTTTGAAGTAACCGGAAGTTCTTCAAACAAGTAGCTCTCTGCTCATAAAAAGTAGAATACTTGCGTTCCTGAGCAAACTGGGGTAACGCTAATAATAATCCCAATAACAATAAGACAATACGTTTCATTTTATTTTTGTTTATCTGGTGAATAAATCAATCCCTCTGCCGCCCTTTCTCCGTCAGGAGTCACAAAGACAGCAGTAAACATCCACTTCACAAGACGCGTCTGGTCCATCCGGAACTTACCGACAGGTAATTTCAGGAACACTTTATTCCAACCCTTATTTAAATGCACAGCCAGTGGAGAACGTGCCACACAATTTTCATTTCCTAATGGAATTTCATTACTCTTCACCTGATGGGTTGCTGTCCATACAGGAGGCATTATCTCCCTATCATTAATCCAAATACGGCTACCTTTATAATCCCATTTACCTTGCAGCGGAGCCAGATCCATCTCCGAACGGCTATAATTCTGAAATTCTGCCCATAACCCCACTTCCTGATCTTTAGGAGAATATACCAAGTATATGCATACGCGGTATGATCCTCTTTAGGATCGGCATAAAATCCGGGAACAAACGTCCCCCAGACATGGCGTAAATAAATACCTGCCCTATTGCCTGACGTACACCATACGTATTCCCGTTATAATGATAGGTATCCTTTAATTCCTGTTCAGGCGGGAACACCTTATCCATATCTCCCCCATTAGGAAAAGCATCCGTAATATTCCATTTTACATTAGTCTGTTTTACATAGGCGAAAGGATATCCTTTAAACGTATGCTCCTTATGCCACAACATACGCTTTTCAAAATCAGCGAATTCTTTGAATGCTTCCGTGTCTTCGGGTGGAAGTATCGTACCCAGTCCGTCAAAATATTCCGTACCTCCCCCTCTCCAGGCACGCTCGGCAATAGCAAGCATATTGGGATACAAGCCATTTTCAATAACCAGATTCCACTCATTGTCAATCAAACGATCGTGCCACAAAGCCAATATAGTTCCCGCAATGTCCTCACTGCCTTCTGCCTGATCATAAATACGGCTGTTGTACAAAGCTACAATATCACCGAAAACATCAAAATGATTCAGATAATGAAATTTGGAATCGATAGCAGGAATACCGGTTGCGCCTTTCCACGGTAACTCCACAAATGTGTCATGTCTATTTCCCCCGGTTTATAGTGCCAGCCCGGATTCCAGGATATTACTTTTTTCCCTTTTGAGCGTACATACGCCACCATTTCGGGTACAAAATGCGGATTGGTAAACTCCACCTCATCCGTACCTATATGTAAATAAGGCACATCAAATGTCTCACACACCTCATCCAGCAACAGTTTCAATATTTTCATCCCTTCCGGACTTTGCATATCATGGCGGAAAGCACGCACAAAGGCAGCACTATGCCCCGGCATATCTATCTCAGGAATCAACAACATCTGATGTTTCTTACAAAAATCCACCAAATCGCGTGCCTCTTCCAGCGTATAATATTTACCCGGCATACGGATGGTGTTCACACTATCATTCAGCATAGGAAAGATTTTACTTTCCAATCTCCATGCCTGGTTTTCAGTAAGATGCCAATGAAATACATTAATCTTAAACCGGGATAAAATCTCGATCTCTCTTTTCAATTCTTCCATTGAAATATAACTGCGTCCCACATCCTGCATAAATCCGCGTATCCGGAATGCCGGCCAGTCTACAATCTCACATCCGGCAACAGAACTTCTCTTCCCTTTTTTCCGTTCCAATTGCCGAAGTGTCTGCATAGCCCAATACACTCCCTGTTCTGTTACAGCCTCTATCTTTATCCGCTTGTTTGAAACAGAAAGACGATAGGCTTCAGCCCTGTTTAGCCTGGCCTCCTCAATAGACGGAACCAGTTCCACTTCAATCACCGATGACGAGTGTTCAACAATCTCACCACCTGCATTCATGATAAAAACTTCCCACTCCGACCTCAACACCGGAGTAGAAGTTTCACCTTTCCCATAGTAAAGTTCTTCCCCGTATCCTTATACAACTGAGGTTTAGGAAGTAACGAGATACTGGTTTGTGCTATAGTTACAGCACAAACCAGTATCATACCAATAAAACTAGAAAATCTGCGTTTCATTATTTATTTGGTCTTAATAATATCTTTCAGCTTTATCGCTTGGAAAGTCATGTGGGCCACACTGCTTTCATATAAAATTCCTACTGTTTCCTTGTCAATCATAGTCAAGCAGCTGTATCCCCAACCCCAACCGGCATCCAGCAGCAATTGATTCTCGGGCAACCAAGTCACCCCACCATCCAGACTTGCTTTGATGGTAATGCTATGACGGTTCTTGGCATCATTCGGATTAGAGAACAAAAGGATGTCTTTACCCAATACATTCTCTTTAGCTTTAACACTAATCAAACTGGCCATACAAACCGGTTCCTGTAAGGCTGTACGTGAAGACTCATGTTCTTTCCATGTTTTACCTAAATCTGTAGTTGTAGAAACGGCACGACTGCCACCACGATTATCACGCATATTCAGCATCAGCACTCCCGGTTCCACTTCCGCTACCTGAGATTCAGTTGTATTAGTGCGTGCCAATGTACTGATATTCCAGGTTTTTCCATGATCCTTACTGTATATAATACCGGCATTAGGAATACGGTCATTGCCAATATACTGGCTGGCAAAGACCAATGTTCCATCTTCCATAGAGATACCTCTACCGGGACCTTGCAGCAAGAAATACCATGACGGATCTTTCACCTGTTCTGTTATATTCATAGGCTCCGACCAGGTCTTACCATCATCATCACTTTTCACCATCATTAATTGTGCTGTATGATTACGGTCCATGCCTGTTTGTGAATTCCACCACGCACGCCCATTTCCCATACCATGTGTCCAGGCAGCGACAATCCAGATAGTTCCTGTCTTCTTATCAACCAAAATGGCCGGATCGCCTACTCCATTCTGTGCTTTAGGCAACCCATCATATTCACCAAATGCCATCGGAATGCGCATTTTCTCCCAAGTCTGACCTCCGTCCGTACTTCTGCTCAGACCTATTTCCACATACTCCTGTAAATCCGCACTATTATTATAGCTACATCATATACCCCCAACAAGGTTCCTTTATTTGAAGTGGCCAATCCGGGAATACGATAGGCAGCAGCCCCGTCGTCACCGGCATGGCGCACGCCGATCCCCATATAATGGTATCCGCCTTACGGGCTATCTTCAAAGGAGCAACCTGTCCGTCAATCTTAGCTTCCACCACTTCTGCCGACACTTTGGACAAGATAGAAGCAACAGGCTTCATTTGCAGGCTAATCCAAAAATAATTCACTCCCGGAAACAATTTTTGGTCAGCTTTCAATACAACCTCACGCTTCGGGGCCTTCACTTCCGACTTCAAAACGGAATAAGAAGTATTGGCAGCCAATGTTTTTCCCGGAGTATTATTAGATATATAATCTACCGGAGCAAAATAAGTCTTTCCCCTCCTCTCCACGCTTTCAGTTCCACCATAATACAGTTTCACAGATTCAATTTCATTCAAATTCACGTCTTTGCCGAAGTCCAACTTCACTTCATTCAGCATCTGACTTTGAGTAGCCTCTATACGTAAATGAAACAACTCATTATCCTGCCTTTCAATCAACACAGGAATCCGGGTTTCGCGGACAACAACCGTATCTGCCGCCGCACTCAACTTGAAGGGTGCTAATATAAAAACAACAATTAGCAGTAATAAGCTAGGGTTTCTCATAATATTTATAATTTTACGGGTGTAAAAATAAAAGTTTTTATTGAAATTAGAAAATAAAAAGATGGTTTCTTTATTAATCTCATAAAGAACACCGTCTTTTTATGCAATTAAAGATTCTTATCCGACAAAAATTTAATAACCAACCGTTTGTTTCAACAATGGATTATTAGTAAGAGCTCCTTGGTTGATAGGCCAAAGCAGACGGGCAGCTCCGCCGGAGTATAGTCAAGCACGTACGAATCGCCAAAACGCCTCAAGTCATACCATCGTTTACCTTCCAGCATAAATTCAAACAAACGTTCCTGCAAGACAGCATCCGCCGGACGCTTATCGACTTCCTGATTGGGAAACCCCACTGTTGAAGCATCATACGCATCACCAAACGCACGCCGGCGCACCCGGTTTATCTCTGTAGCCGGATCCTCACCCAAAAGCACTTTCGCCTCAGCCAGCATCAATAGCAAATCCGAATATCTATAAATAGGATAATCATCACATCTCACCCGTGTACTCCCATTCATAACTCCCCAATACTTATGCGGATACACCCCCACCAATTCCAACTTGCCATTTTCCACCTTATTATATACATCTTTCAATGTAACGTCACGACGAGTGTCTCCCGGCAGAAACTTCTTGAAGTTTTCCAATTTCACCATCAGGCGCATGATACCGAAATTATTCTCGACCGACGTATTTATCAAAGTACCATCCGCATTATAGAATTTCCCTAAATAATCAGCCTGTGGAAACAAATCATTATTTCCATTCCACAGATTGTATTCAAACAATTCATTATGAATGGTAAAGATAATCTCTTTATTACCTTTATTATCATAAGCAAACACTCCCTGATAAGTATCCATCAAGTCCAGATTGCTACGACTAATATTATTCTGTATGTCAACCAACGCATTCTTTGCTGTCCGGGCATCTCCTTCTCCCCCGTCACGATGGGCACTCCACAGATATACATCCGCTTTCAGCATCAATGTGGCAGCCTTTGACCACAGCGATTTTTTTTTCCTTTATGGTATAATCGGATCCAAAATAACTTAATGAAGATTCTATATCTTTTTTTACCTGCTCAAAGATTTCGGCAGCCGGAGTCGCCGCCTTTGCCAGTTTACCCACTTCAAAACCCAGGCTAGGCTCTTCCGTAAACACGACATCTCCCCATGAACGATATAGCTGATACATATAGTAAGCACGCAATCCATACACCTGTCCCAAATAATAATTCCTGGCACTTTCAGTCAGCACATCCGTATGAAGAGTTCTGCTGATAAACAAGTTCATCTGGTTGATATTCTGATACAAATCACCAAACCCGCTGATTCCGGGATTCTCCGCATTCAATGTATTATAAGGAAAACGTTCCATCCCCTGGGTAGCTTCTCCACCGAAAGGAATTCCCCCAAAGACATCACTTCTTGCCTCACCCAACAAAAACATATTCCACGAATGGCTCCTGAAGCGACTATGCAGTCCAAAAACAAATGAATCAAACTGTTCCGGAGTTTTCCAGTAATTCAAGTCAGTGATATCGCTCACCGGGTCCATATCCAACGAAGTACATCCACCGGCCAACATAGCCGATGCGGCAAAAGCCAATATTATCTTTTTTATGTTCATACCTTTTCTTTTTTACACATTAAAATGACAATTGTAAACCAAACAGGACGGTTCTTGGTGTAGGATAGCGTCCATTGTCTATACCGCCACGACCATTTGCCTGAATATCCATAACCGGTTCCGGAGAAGTTCCATCATATCCGGTAATATAGAATAAATTCTGTCCCGTAACATACACGGACGCATCGGTCAAGAACACCTTATTTATAAGATTCTTCGGGAATTTATAACTCAAGGTTACCTCACGCAGACACAAATAATCCCCCTTTTCATAGAAAGTAGAGTTATTATTGTTCAGATTCGTTGTACCATTATTGGAACGGGTAATGTTCTTTTTCGCATTCTGGTCGGCCCAATAGAATTTAGGAATACTAGTTTCCGTATTGTTTTCAGACCACGAATTTCTGACATCCGTAATCAAATTGAACGACCCGTTATACTGCCCCAAGATTCTTGCTTTCAAATCATTGTAAATGGTATGACCTACCGCATAGTCAAAACGACCATACAAAGACCAGTTTTTATAGTTCAGCGTGGTAGAAAAACCACCGGTCCATTTCGGATAAATATTACCCACCACCTGACGGTCGTATGAATTTATAACATTATCCCCATTCTTGTCATCCCACAGTACATCTCCCGGCTCAATGGGTTTCCATCCCGGTTTACCCGCATATTCGGCAGCCTTATTCGGCCCATACAGGTTGGCAACCTCATCCACAAAATCACCGGCATGATTTCTCACATCATCCCAGTCACGCAAGATACGCACTTGTTTATAAGCAATGATATCACCCAAGCTTTTTCCTTCTTGAATGCCGCCTACCCAAACAACGAGTTGGATTTGGATCCCATACCTGCTCACCCCCCTGACGGTTGTTCACATTCCCGTTAAAAGGCAGCTTCTTCACCATATTTTTCACAAACGAAGTATTAGCGGTGACATCCCATGACCAGTCCTTCCTTGTCAGCAGATTCACCTTGGCTTCCAGTTCGAAACCACGGTTGCTGATAGTACCCAGATTCGTTTTGAACGAGGGAAATCCTGTATATTCCGGCAAATTCACATCAGTCAGCAAATCGGAAGTCGTGCGGTCATAATAGTCCATAATCATATGAATACGATTATTGAAAAAGCCCAAGTCAAGTCCCAGTTCAAACGTATGGCTCTTTTCCCAACGCAATTTACTATTGACCACCCCTGTATTCAAATAACCCAGATTACCATTATAAGCACCTACCGAACCATATTTACCATATACATCAAAATTACCGATACCGTTTACATTACCGTTCAACCCATAACTGATACGCGGTTTAATCAAGGATACTACTTCCGCAAACTTTGAATCTTTAAAGAAAGCTTCCTCATGCACATTCCAACCGGCAGATATACCCGGAAAAAATCCCCAACGATTGTCGGACAATTTGGAAATACCGTCATAACGGGCTACCAAGGACACCATATAACGATAATTATAATCATAGTTAACACGGGCGAAACCGGAAAGAATGCGATATCCGGTTTTGACAGAAGTAGTATAAGTACGGTTAGTGCCCGCATTTAAAGTAGGTATATCATCTGTAGGAGCACCGGAAACACGCGCTTCCAGGTTCTGATACTGATAATCAAAATACTCACCACCTGCCATGGCATTGATATTATGTCCGCTAAAACCTTTTTTATATTCCAGAGTCAATGCATGCTGTTGTTGAAAAACTTTTGTATTTGTTTGAGAAGCATTACGATTGGTATTGGGAGCTTGTCCTATCTGTTGATATTTCTTTTCAAACAGTTCAAACTGACTGTCTGTATAATACATAGAACTGTTTCCATTCAGGAACAATTGCTGCGGAAGGATTTCCAAAGCAAAACCGATATTAAACGAAGTCTTACGGTTCGTTGTAGAACGAGTCAGTTTATCTTTCCAATAATAAGGATTACCATCCTGATTACTCCATCCGGCAGCAGGACTTCCATCCTCATTCCACGGATTCCAGGTGGGAAACATACTCATGGTACGATAGAACAACTCATACTCTCCCGTTTCTCCGTTCCAAGGGCTTTTCAAGTCGTAAGTCCATAAATCGGGCATCTTGGACCATGAAAAACTACCGCCGGCATTCACTGTCAAAACGGGCAACAACTTGTATGAACCGTTGATAGTCCCGTTCACACGCTGATAATTGGTAGAAATTATCTGACCGTCTTCCGAATAATACCCTAAAGATGAGGAAAATGTTCCTTTGTCATTACCTCCCGACAAATTCAGATAATGATCTTGTGTAAACGCGGCATTGCGGAAAGTCAGATCATGCAGCTCACCGGCATGGTTTCTAAAAATCAAAGTTTTATCAGGGTCCACAGGATCCGCCATAGACCGCCATCCTTCATTCAGCAAATGTTTGTTTGCATCTGTCATAAAGGCCAGATCCACTCCGGAGTTAACCCCAAAACCTTTCTGGTTCTCCATACTTGTACCGCCATTGGTACGCTGCCAACCTAAACGTTGATAATACAAATAGTCACCGGCATCCAAATACTTATACCCTTCACGTGCAAAGTTCACACCCCCTTTGAACTTATAAGTAATTTGTGTCCTGCCTTCCACCCCCTTCTTGGTTGTCACCAGAATTACGCCGTTATTGGCACGGGCACCATAAATAGCTGTGGAAGCCGCATCTTTCAGCACCTGTATGGATTCAATATCTGAAGGATTGATATCATCCATAGAACGCACAAGGCCATCCACCACGACCAACGGCCCTTCCAGATTCTTGTTTATGGAAGCACCACCACGCAAAACGATATTGGGCGAACTACCCGGTTTACCCGAAGTATTTGTCACACGCAATCCGCTGACAGTTCCCTGCAAGGATTGGGCCGCATTACTCATAGCTGCATTTTGTAATACTTTATCATCCAACTTTGAAATAGAGTTCGTCATCAACGAACGTTTCTGACTCATTCCATAACCGGTTACCACGACCTCATCCAGCATTTCTGCATCTTCTTTTAAAATAACCTTGTAGGTGTTTGGCACTCCCACTACAATTTGTTGTGTTTTGTAACCTATATAACTCACATCCAGTTTTGCCCCCACAGGCACTTGGATAGTAAAGTTACCGTCTACATCAGTTATTGTACCATTTGTTGTCCCCACCTCCAGGACACTCGCTCCGATAACAGGTTCACCGGTGGCATCTACCACTACCCCTGTTATCGTTTTTGTTTGCGCCATCATGTTTATTGCAAAACAGAGGCATACGATAAAAAAGAGAGCTTTCTTCATGAATCTCAGATTTGGTTGATAAATTAATGTTTAAATAAAAAAGTTTAATTAAGTGTTAGTTTTAAAACCCCTCAAAAAGAAAATAATTTTAAAATCAACAGCGAATATATACACGTATATTTAGTATATACAAGAAACAAAAGGAACTATATTCTTTATTAGTCTTTGTTTTTTAGAATAAACTAAATATTAAGGCATATTTTAAAAAGTTACATAAGGGAATAACTCAAAAAAGGAAAAAAGGTTCATACGGAGAAGATATAACAAGAAAAAACCTCCTTGCAATTCTTTGCAAAGAGGTTACTGAATTGTACACCCGATGAGAATCGAACTCATATCGTCGGAACCGGAATCCGGTATTCTATCCATTGAACTACGGGTGCGTCTGAAACTTGGACGTGCAAAAGTACAAAATATATTGTCTTTATCCTAATAATTTGGGATATTTATCTATCAAAATAATATTTTGCTCATTAATTTAAGTATAAAACAATCAATTTGATTATATTTTCGGCTAAACATATAACAATATCACAAATAATTTCTATATTTGCAAGCAATTAAAACAACTAGATCTATTTTACAATGAGTTACCTAATTAAACCAGCTAACTATAAAGCCTTGCTTGATTTAAAACAAACAGAGTTAGGCATTAAGCAAATAAAAGAGTTCTTTCAACAGAACCTGTCGTCAGAATTACGTCTGCGCCGTGTCACCGCCCCGCTATTTGTATTGAAGGGAATGGGTATCAATGATGACTTGAGCGGAACCGAACGGGCGGTATCTTTCCCTATCAAAGACTTGGGAGACGCACAGGCCGAAGTTGTCCATTCACTGGCAAAATGGAAAAGGCTGACTTTGGCCGATTACAATATAGAGCCGGGTTATGGCATCTATACAGACATGAACGCCATCCGGGCTGACGAGGAATTAGGTAATCTCCACTCGCTATATGTAGACCAGTGGGACTGGGAGCGTGTAATTACCAAAGAACAACGCACGGTTGATTTCCTGAAACAAATAGTAACCCGTATTTATGCAGCCATGCGCCGCACAGAATATATGGTATGTGAAATGTACCCGCAGATCAAACCCTTCCTGCCACATGACATTCATTTCATCCACTCGGAAGAGCTTTGCCAGATGTATCCCGACAAGAGTCCGAAAGAACGTGAACATGCCATCTCACAAAAATACGGTGCGGTATTTATTATAGGTATAGGCTGCAAACTGAGTGACGGTAAAGAACATGACTTGCGCGCACCTGACTATGACGACTATACCACAATCAACCCGGAAACCGGACTTCCCGGTCTGAATGGCGACCTGTTAGTTTGGGACAAAGTACTGGACCGTTCCGTCGAACTTTCCTCTATGGGTATCCGTGTAGACAAAGAAGCGCTGCTCCGCCAACTGACACTCAGCGGACAGGAAAAACGTAAAGAACTGTATTTCCACAAACGCCTGCTAAATGAAACTCTTCCTTTGTGTATCGGCGGTGGTATAGGACAATCACGACTCTGTATGCTTTATTTACAGAAAGCCCACATAGGTGAAATCCAAGCCAGTATATGGCCCGAAGATATGAGAAAAGAATGCGCTCAACTGGGTATGCAACTTATTTGATTATAATCTATCAGCAATGAAAGAAGAGGATGATTATAAAAAGTCATCCTCTTTTTATTTGTCATTTTTACAAATTACCCCTATCTTTAACGCACATTTTATAATAAAAGAAATGCCATGAACGTACAAATAGAAGAAAGCTGGAAACAACATCTGGCACCCGAATTTGAAAAAGATTACTTTATCAGACTCACTGAGTTTGTAAGAAGCGAATACCAGACTGCCACTATTTACCCACCGGGCAGATTTATATTCAACGCCTTCAATCTGTGCCCGTTTGACAAAGTGAAAGTCGTCATTATCGGCCAAGATCCCTACCATGGTCCCGGCCAGGCGCACGGACTCTGCTTCTCTGTTAATGACGGAGTACCTTTTCCTCCTTCCCTACAAAATATTTTCAAAGAAATACAAAGCGATTTGGGTGCTCCCATCCCTACTTCAGGCAACCTGACCCGCTGGGCGAATCAAGGAGTTTTATTACTCAATGCCACACTGACGGTCCGTGCCCATCAGGCAGGCTCTCATCAACGACGGGGCTGGGAGGAATTTACAGATGCCGCCATCCGTGTACTGGCAGAACAACGTGAAAATATTGTATTCATCTTATGGGGATCTTATGCACAGAAAAAAGGTGCCTTCATAGACCGCAACAAGCACTTGGTACTGGCTTCCGCACATCCGTCCCCCCTGTCAGCCTATAACGGTTTCTTTGGCAACAAGCACTTCAGCCGTACCAACGAATACTTGCAAGCGCACGGGCAAACACCGATTGAGTGGTAGACATAAATAAAAAACAGAATAAAAAAATGAGAAATGGTTGCGTGTTGTTATCAGAAACCATTTCTCATTTTTATTCCCAACTTCTTCCTAGTACCAATTCACCGCACTACCCGTATTGCTTCGCTGATCCCATTTCAAAGCATCGGTCAGCATACTGGAGGTAGCACGAATACTGAAGTTATAGGAAGTAAAGGGACCGAATACCAAGCCACAGCTCATATTGAAACAGTGCAGGTCACGGCTGATATTGACCGTTGTCATTGACATCTCTTTCGTATTAAAATCATACCCCGAAGAATAATTCACATTCCAGCGGCTACCCAACTTCACATTACCGGAAACATTCAATGAATGAGTCACCGAATAAGGATATCGCATCGTCTTGATATTAATCTGCTTGCTTCTGTCCTCACGAATACTATAACTATAACTCAAACTCAATGACCATGCATCTTGAAAGCCATATAGCCATCCGGATCTATAGCCGCCTTCTCTGTCTTTCTCAAACCGGAGTTATCTTCTTCCTCCGTGTTTTCATTGCCATCATCACTGTACTCATCCAGATTTTCATTCTTCTTGTCTTTATCCCCCTTACTGTCCTTTTCATCTTTCGGCCCAAACCACTTTTTCCACGAATCATTATTCAATGTATACGAGAAAGAACCGCTATACCCCTGAAAACGACCAAAACGTCCGTATGACCATTCTGTACGGTTGCCTTCCACTACCTTGCCGTCTTTATCAAACTCATAAGCATACGTAGCAAACTGGGCGTTCATATTAAAAGTATAACTCTTGGTCAGTTTCAAGCGCAGATTCATACTCAAATTTCCCCAAGGTTTCTCTTTAGCCGCCGCATTATAGGAAATACTGGCTCCCAACTGGTCAATCAAGCTGATTTTCTTCACTCCGGTAGTATCCGCATCGGATTTCACTTTCATTTCCACATTATTATCTATAGAGAAAGTGAAATTCTCGGATTTACCACTGGGCGAGAAAGAGTAAGGCAAACCTTCATATGGATTATAAGTCTGAGTACGTACTTCTCCATCCGTATCAGTATAAGTATACGTTCCCACATATCCATACCTGGACGTACTGAAGTCCGGTGCATAACTCATGCTCACCGAAGGAGTAAAGACGTGACGGATCATTTCAATCTTGTCGCCAAACAATTTCTTCCACGGTTTGTAGAAACCATACATCTTGGTATTCACCTGCAAGCTCAAATCATAGTTATACACACGGTTGAAACCGTTGATTGTATCTCTCCGCACATTATTAGGTGCCGACGGATCATAACTCTGCTCCACCTTGCGCATATACCAGCGCTCGGTATAGTTGAAAGAAGGCACAACGTTGATATATTTAAACAAAGTGAATGTAGCGCTGATAGGAATCTTATGCTGCATACCATTAGTCCATTTATTCAAACCCTGCTTCAGAATCAGATTATCCTTGGTATTAATCGAGTTCGTCATCTGGCCGGTATATTGGAGTGAGATTTTCTCATACCAACGTTCATCACCTACCGCTTTCTTACGCTTGAACGGATAAATACGGTTCAATGAAATATTCAAATCCGGCAACGTCACACTGATAGAAGAGTCACGCGTATTCTGAGAGATATTGAATGTACTGGACAGATTCAATCCTATTTCGGGGAAATTGCGCGAATAACTCACACTAGACGTCTTGGTGTTATTTGAATACTGCTGCGGGTTATACAACTACTCAGGTTACGCTGGTCATAACTACTGGTCGCAAAGTTCACATTCGCCGAAAAAGAGCTGTTAGGGTTAGCCTTGGCATCCTGTCTGTGACTCCATGCAATTCTGAAATCTTTTGTAACCATATAGTCCGGCATATTCTTCTCACCGGTTTTCGTTACCAGATAACTGGCATTGAAATTACCGCTATATTTATATCTCTTGTTATAATTAGACTGCACGGACAGTCCCCATGAACCTTTCGTAAAGATCTCACCCAACACTTTCAAATCCATACGGTCACTGATGGCGAAATAATATCCCCCATCACGCAAATAAAAACCACGATTCATTTCATCACCGTATGTAGGCATAATGAATCCTGACGAATAACTGCTGTTAAACGGAAAAAATCCGAAAGGAATAGCGATAGGCAACGGCACATCCTCCACCACCAGCTGGGCAGGACCGAAAACCACATTTTTCTTAGGACGCACTTTCGCCATGGAAAGTTTCAGATAGAAGTGAGGATGTTCGTGATTATCACACGTAGTATATCGTCCGTGACGCAAATAAAGTTCATCATTAGCACCTTTCTTCGACTCCTCACTGGTAACGTATCCTTCCCCCTGCTGAGTAACGATATTATTAATGAACCCCTTCTTCGACTTGAAGTTATAACGCATGATTTTTGACTCATACGGAGTCTCGCCATCCTTAAAGACAGGAGTACCTTTTTCCACGCCAGCCGAGTCGGGAACACCACGGGCATACACCGTACTGCTATCCATGTTCATTGTAATCACGGCAGAGGTCAACTCTATTTTCTCATAGTTCACCTTACCGTCACCATACAGATGGGCATATCCGCCCTCAGTGAATACGATAGAGTCATTTGCTTCATAAATAACAGGCGCATCCAACGGCTGTTTCTTTTTAGGTGCAACCGTATCGATAGACAACGTATCTACCAAAGCACTATCTACTTTCAGGGAATCATTACCGGATGCAGAATTCCGCTTTCTGCGTTGAGCACCTGTACTTAAAGAAAGTGACAGGCATGCAAATAGTAGTAGGAATGTTATAAATCTATGTCGTTTTAGTGGCGTCATTCACAAATCATTTACGCTTTTGAGGGGCAAAATTAAGCATTATCCGCCAATAATGAACTATTTAGCGGATATTTAATTTATTTTTAAGGCTTACAAGAAACATTCGCACCAATGGTTAAAACGGATTATCCCATCTTCCCCATAACGTGAAATACTCTTTAACGCCTTCTCCACGCTCTTTTCCCTGTCCAGATGCGTCTTTGAGAAAAACTTGTCGGCAAAGCAAATAACCTGTTCTTCCAGCGAAACCGGAACCATATTCCGATGAGGAACAGGCAACTGCTGGTCAATAATACTTTGCAAAGACATACCCGCTCCCGTATGTCTCTCACAGACCAATGCATGACGCGGAAATCCTTCTTTCCGCATCAGATCAGCCCCCAAATATCCATGACAAATATAAGGATAAGATCCGAAACAACAAATGCCCTCAGCATCCGTCATAAAAATACCAATATCGTGCAGCATCGCCGCCTCTTCCAGAAACTGCTTGTCCAGATTCAATTCCGGATGCTTTCCGGCAATCCATAACGCCTTATCGGCCACCGAACGGCTATGCGCCAGCAGGATATGTTTCAGTTCATTATCTTCAGGATAATATTTATTAATGATAGCAAGTGCGTCCATTCTCAATTAAATTCTTATTTTTGTGCAATATTACAAAATAATCGCCACATATCATGAAAACAAAATACATTTTCCTATACTGCCTCTTGTTTATCTGCAACGCCGTGACCGCGCAAAAGGTTATCACCGGAGCCGAACAGATGGACCGTCTCTTACCTATATTAAAAGGGAAGCGTGTGGCATTGGTTGTAAACCAAACCTCCAAAGTAGGAGAAACCCATCTGTTGGACACCCTGCTTGCAGCGCATATACAAATAAAAAAGGTATTCGCTCCCGAACACGGCTTCCGGGGTGACGCCGATGCCGGAGAAACCATCAGGAACGGAAAAGATACCCGCACGGGAATACCCATCCTGTCCCTTTACGGTAAAAATAAGAAACCTACAGCCACACAGCTACAGGACATAGACCTGATTGTGTTCGACATTCAGGATGTAGGTGCCCGTTTCTATACCTATATCAGCACCATGCAGTATGTAATGGAAGCTTGTGCCGAGAACCGGAAACAACTGGTCATCACAGACCGGCCCAATCCTTGTGATTACGTGGACGGCCCTGTGCGACAGAAAAACCAGAAAAGTTTTGTGGGTATGCACGCCATCCCCATTTTACACGGTTGCACTGTAGGCGAGCTGGCTCAAATGATCAATGGCGAAGGCTGGCTGCCCAATGGCAAAAAATGCGCGTTGACCGTCATCCCCGTGGAAGGCTGGAAACACGGACAACCCTATTCGCTTCCGGTAAAACCCTCTCCCAACCTGCCCAACGACCAGGCAATTGCCTTATATCCTTCACTCTGTCCGTTTGAAGGTACAGCCATCAGTGTGGGCAGAGGTACTCTTTATCCTTTTCAAGTAATCGGTTCACCGGATATCCGCATCTCCTCCTTTTCTTTCAGACCGGAAGCCTTGGAAGGCTTTGACAAGAATCCGATGTATAAAAACCAATACTGCTATGGCAATAATCTCCGCCATATCACCGCCCCGAAAGGATTCTCTTTAAAATACATCATCACCTATTATCAAGCTTATCAAGACCTTGGGAAAGCGGACAAGTTCTTTACCCGCCCGCAATGGTTCGACCTGCTGATAGGGAACCGTACCGTAAGGGAACAAATCATGAAAGGAGCCAGTGAAGAAGAAATCCGTGCAGGATGGCAGAATGAACTGGAAGCCTACAAAAAGATGAGAGAGAAATACCTGCTTTATGAATAATATTTCCTTCCAAGCTGACAGATTTCGTCAAAAAAGGAGACAACAACCCAATCTATTCAGGACACGCAGCACCATTCCTCTGCATCCACCAAGCCCCAACCACAAACGGCTTTCCAACCGCCAACACATGGAATCCGTTTCAATCTTCTTTCCGGAAGGCCTGCATACCTTTCTCACCACCCCGATGATATCCGTGTCCTCACATTCCTCATAAAAACGGCAGACGCCATCCCCCTGCATCAGATAACGACTGTCTCTTTTTTGAATAATCCGATGCAATACATACCGGTCTGTCTGCCGGAACAGAATGACATCAAAAAGTTTCAACTCCTCCTTATCATACGGCCCCACCACCACTTCATCCTTCCCATTTCTCAGTAAAGGCATCATGGAATTGCCTTTCACCCGGAACTTCACACTCCTGCCACTTTTGATTTCCGACTCCACCCACGCAAAGAAACATTCATTCGCTATCCGCTTCATACCCATCTCCATATAAAGTACGACATACTAATTTCACCGCCTCCGCATCGGGCAAACACTCCAGATGATAAACAGGAATGGATGAAACCATCTTTTCCAACAGACTACAAACCCCACAGTATAATTCCTCCTCGTATGCAAATGCAGGAGGAGCAGACGGATGCAAAGCTGCATAAGCCTGCAAAGTGTTCAATCTCCGTATCTTGTTATACGGTGCTTGTGACAAACGTACACATCCGGCCAACGGATAACGCTCCGCCTTATAACAAGGAGTCTTCCCACTCCACGGGCTGCCATATACCCACACGCCCCCCTCTTCATAACGCACAATGGGACTGTCATCATTCAGCAACTTACTTCCTGCTATATTTTCCCTCCACAAACGGGTATGGGTACTTTTTCCGGTTCCGCTTTCACCTAAAAAAGAACCGCTTTCCCCTTATAAACAATACAACTGCCATGCAAGGCAACCGTATCTTTCCGTACCGTCATCAGGCCATACCCCATCCATAAGGCAAACCTTAAAAGACGGGGAGAATAATGACCATATAAACAGATACCTCTCCCGGTTCCACCCATCGTCCGGAGATAAAGCGACGGTTCTCCCTGCGGAGCCAGTTCCAACAAAAAGCTATCCCCACTCACACCAAAAGTACCGGTTACATCTTCATATCCGAACCCATAGGACTTTCTCTGAAAAGCCGGAAAACCCCAACCGTTTCCCTCCCAAACAGTAAAATCCGGCAACCAAGCACCCTCATATACATCTTTTGCCGAAACCAGATCCGGTTCAAACAAAAGGCTTGAAACCGCTGATACCATCCACCGCCTCCATCAACCTTTCGTCCGGCAATGCGAAGCAGTGGCCACCTATTTTATAAATTCGATCCATTGTCTTTTCCATTTAATCTGATTACACGATGACAATATGCCAACGAGCTTTCCCGATGGGCTATCGTAAGAACAGTCAGCCCCCTACACTCCTTCATCAGACCGAGAAGCATTTCATTGACAGCCCGTTCAGTCTCATTATCCAATGCAGAAGTAGCCTCATCCAGTAGAAGCACCTCCGCTTTCTTATACAAAGCACGGGCGATGCCTACCCGTTGTTTCTGACCTCCCGAAAGCCTTCCTCCCCCTTCACCCAAAGGAGTATCCATTCCTTGCGGCAATTCATCCATCCAAGCATCCAATCTCACCAGCCTCACTATCTCCGCTACCCGTTCCTTATCTATAGACCGGCATCCCAAAGCAATGTTTTCCGCCAAGGTCCCATCCAGCACAAACACTTCCTGTTGCACATATCCCACCTTGCGATGCCATTCCTGCCTCGGCACATCGGCAAGCGGCCTGCCATCTATCCGAATAGCGCCTTTATCCGGAGTGATAAATCCCAAAAGCAGATTAAACAAGGTAGATTTACCCACGCCACTCTCACCACAGATACCTACATATTCCCCCTTACGAATAGTACAACAAAAGTCCTTTAGAACCTCTTTACTTTCAGGATAAGCATAGGTGAGGTGTTCTATCCGTATCTCTTTTTGAAAAGAAAACGCTTCCTGCCCCCATGATGGAGAAACTGCTTCCATCCCCTTATCCCCCAACCCTTCCTCTATAATCCGCAGAGAATAGACCGCATTCTGTACTTGTGTCCAACCACCTAAGATGCCGCGCAAAGCGGGTAACAGCCGGAAAGCCGCCAAAGCAAAGACACCTACCAGCGCTTTGATATCCCCTGTTCCGAAAACAGTGAGCAAGGTCAGCCCCGATATGACCGCCATTTCGGAAAGGCAAAGAGGAAGATGCTGTATCGTTTCCAGTTTCAAACGGCTCTCACTGATTTTCCTTACCTTCTGGCGAATGCCTGCTGAAGAAAAGGAAACGCCGCATTCAGTTCCAATTCGGCATACCCTTTCATCGTTTCCGTGACCAGCCGGGATTGCTCACGACGAGCCTGCTGCTCCTGCTCACCATAACGGCGCATCGGTTTCCTGATCCCCCATCCGTAAATCAGCATGAAAGGCAGAAAGGCAATATACAGCATCAGTACCGTCAACGGAGCGTAAACCAACAAAGCTGCCGTCACCCAAAAAACAAGCAGCAGTTCTCCTGTCATGCGAAGCAAGGGGGAAAGAAGGTTTAAAGAAAAAGCATAACAGATATAGTTCACCTCATATCCCAGCCGGATACTCCCCCTGCTGCGTATAAACAATAATCCCCGTTGATAGTAAGAAGTAAAGAGAGAAAAGCTGAGCCGACGGTAAAGAGACATCAGAAAATGGTTTTGAAAACGTGAAAGCCCCGCTGCCAAAGCGTTTTTCACCAAAATAAAGACTATTGCCACCAGACAAAATAACAGGGCGGCATCTTTATCCCTCCCGTCATCCAACAGAAAAAACAAGACAGGCAACAGGGCAGCGAGTCCGGCAAAGTCAAGTAATGCGCAAAGAAATACGGCACAAACCACCCTTATCCCCATTTTCCTTTCATCAGGCAACAACAAACGGCAGATTCTTTTCAACATAAACCGCTTATTTTCGTTCCGTCTGGAAGATGGTATGGGGAGAGCGCAGATGCAACAGAATAGAATTTCCAACCCATTTGCACAGTGAAATGCGCAACACGCTGTTGCACGCACGATGAGTATGCAGCATACGTTTGGTTTTATAAACCAGAATGCCCCATTTATTCTTCGCCGGAACTGACATCGTATAGGGTGGCCGGATGATTTCCCGCAAGATTTCCTCCGCCAATCCTTCTCCTCCATATACAGGAACGGAAGTTCCTAAATAATCATTACAGAGGCGGGTCATTGCCAATATCATATTTCTAAAACGAACCCGTTGGCGGAATTAAGCCAGTGCATACTTGACTCTTCCAATGGGTCTATTATTAATGTGATTTAAATATTGCATTGCCGTAAAGGCACTGATTTTACCGATAATTCTTGTAAACAATCCTACT
>ENA-OQDE01000041-OQDE01000041.1-human-gut-metagenome-genome-assembly--contig:-NODE-41-length-71606-cov-9.519341_pt1 | contig 71606 bp, 90 predicted proteins | sample MGYA00242768_ERZ504595 | MGnify/ENA primary metagenome ERZ504595 (study PRJEB26092, sample SAMD00036307) | human gut metagenome | host: Homo sapiens | study: EMG produced TPA metagenomics assembly of...
CACGATCACGCCGTCCGTGGGCACGCGCTCGCCGTTCTTGACGACCAGCAGGTCGCCGGTGACGATGGCGTCGATGTCGGTGTCCGTGAAATGCGCCGGATTACGCCATTCGATGCGTCCACATTGTCTGCGGAAGTGGCGTTGAGCTTGTGCGCGGTGCGCGGGCGCAGTCTGATAAGCGACTGCACCGCCTTGCCGGTGCCTTCGCGGGCCTTGGCCTCCAGCAGGCGGCCGACCAGCACCAGGGTGATGACCACGCCCACCGATTCGAAATACGGCTCGCGCGAGCCTCCGGGAACACCCACGGGGCGATGCAGGTCACCAGCGAATACAGGTAGGCGGCCGAAGTGCCCAGCGAGACCAGCGAGTTCATGTCGGGGGAGCGGTGCGCCAGCGCGGGGAAGCCGACCGTGTGGATCGGACGCCCGCAGTAGAACATCACCGGCGTGATGAGAATGGCCTGCAGCCACGGGTTCACCATCCAATGCGGCACCAGCGCGGGATTGGCCATATGCAGCATGGTGACGGCGAATACCGGCAACGTCAGTACCGCGCCCACAATCACCAGCTTCGTCAGCGCCTTGATCTCATTGGCGCGTTCAGCCGCCTCTCGCCGCTCGGCCTCCGCCGCATCCACAACCGGAGCTCCAACCCGCAAGTCTGAGGGAGAGACCCCCTCGGCTTCGGCCGAGCCGTCAGCACGCGGGCGAAGCCCGTCCTTATCCGCACCGTCCTTACTCTCCTCTCCCTCAACCCTCAACAACCCATGCACCATATTCATGCCGCATGCAAACGGATATTCGCCCGCCGCAACGCCGGTAGTTCCACGTCGGTGGTGGCGTTGCCCGGCAGCATGGCGTCAAGCCCCAGATCCGCGAACACCACATGCGAAGTGCATTCGCCGGTCTCCTGTCGATCGAAAGTCAGCGTGATCGGCGTACCCGTGCGCATGCTGATCACGGCGGGGGAGTACCCGCCCTTGACGGTGATTGTTGCGGATTGGCGTTCGCCGGAGGCGTCCATGGCCCCGGCCGTGGCTTTCTGCGTTCCGAAGAAGAACCGCAGTACCAGCCATGTCAATGCGGCCGCCGCTATCAGCGCCGTGGCGGCCGAGAAGATGCTGAGCTCCATAACCGTTCCTTCCCCTTGTTTGTTGTACTGAACAACAGTGTATACCTATACCCCTAGAGGGTATATAATGGGGTGTGTTCAGCTGACGGATAAGTATCAGGGGGTTTGCGATGCATGGTTATGACGAAGACAAGGCCAAGGTCATCGCACGATTGCGCCGTATCGAAGGACAGGTGCGTGCCATCACGCAGATGGTGGAGGATGACAAATACTGCATCGATATCCTGACGCAGATTTCGGCGTCGAATTCGGCGCTGAAATCCGTGGCGTTATTGCTGCTGGACGATCATCTCAACCATTGCGTGCGGCAGGCGTCGATTCAGGGCGGCGAGGTGGCCGATGAAAAACTTGCGGAGGCTTCCGCGGCCATTGCGCGTCTCGTCAAATCGTGACGAGTTTTACCGTCATTCACCATCGATGACATACTGGGTACCATGTTTGAGCAAATAGGAACCGTGATTATCGTCATCGTCGTGCTAGTGGTTGGTGCAGGGCTTGGCCTCTTCGCCGGCTTCGTGCTAGGCCGTCATAAGGGTCAGGAGATGGCTCGAGGCGTCAAAAGCGAGGAGCTGGAGGAGGCCAAGACCTCGCTGGAGAATGCGCGATTCGAGAACGCTGAGCTCAGTGCTCGCAATGCTGCCGCACAGGCTCAGATTGAAGGCGTGAACCAGCAATTGGCTTTCGCCAAGTCACAACTTGCCCAGGCGCAGCAGGCTGAGCAGATTCGCATTCAGCAGGAACGTGAGCGTGCAGCTGCGGAGGCAGAACGGAAGCGTCAGGCGGATGCTCAGGCCGCCGAGGCCAAGCGTGCTGAACAGGAAGCACGTTTGAAAGAACAGAGCAAGGTGCTCGAGGCGCTTGCGCCAGTGGCCAAGAATCTTGATACCTTGCAGAACAAGGTCACGCAGATCGAAGAGGGCCGCAAGAGGGAAATGGGCGCATTGGAGCCCAACTCAAGGGGCTCAACGATCAGCAGGCCCGTTTGGACAAGGAAACCAGTTCCCTGTCCGCCGCGTTGCGCAACAACAAGGTGCGTGGCGCGTGGGGCGAGGCCCAGCTCAAGAACATTGTCGAGTCCGCCGGATTGCTGGAACATGTCGATTTCGACACCCAGGTGGTGGTCACGGATGCCGATGGGCGTACGTTGCGCCCGGATATGATCGTGCATCTGCCGGGAGGCAAGACCATCCCGATTGATGCCAAAGTGCCTTATGCCGATTACCAGCGTGCCTGCGAAATCCCGGACACCGCCAGCCCCGAGGATATTGCCCGCCGCGATGATTTGCTGCGGTCCCATGCCAAGGCGTTGCGCGAGCATGTATGTGCTCTCGGCGAAAAGGCCTATTGGAATGCCTTTGATGTAGCACCTGATTTTGTGGTGGCCTTCATCCCCAATGAGGCACTACTGCAGGCCGCACTCGAAGCCGATCCCACACTGATGGATGATGCGTTCTCTCGCAAAGTGGCGCTCACCTCGCCGGTCACGCTGTGGGCCGTGCTGAAATCCGTGGCCTATGCCTGGCAGCAGCAGTCGCTCACCGATGACGCCAAGCAGCTGTTCGATCTGTCCCGAGAACTGTACGAACGGTTCTCCACGCTGGGTGATTATGCCATCAAATTGGGCACCCAGATTACTAAGACGGTCAGCGCCTACAACAAGTTCGCGTCCAGTTTGGAACGCCGTGTGTTGCCCACCGCTCGCAAGCTGCAAAAAATCGAACCGACCAAGATCATCGAGGAAGTACCGATCATCGAATCAGATAAAGGCAATGTGAGCGAACTGTCCGCCCCTGAAGTGGTGCCGGCCGATGAAGGTGATACTCATCTGACTGCCTCAGGCGATAGTCTGGAGTCATGACTGAATCTGGATTCCGCCCCACTGGTACCCCGGACCTTGCCGTCGCGAAGAGCCATAATGACTTTGCCATGCTGGAGCCGCGTGAACAGCTAGCCACCTTGCTGAAGGAGCATGTGGTGGGCCGCCCGTTCTCCGAACTTGCCGCGGTGACTTTCGACCACCGCGCCGCCACTGTCATGGGCCATGTACTGATTGACGCTTTGGAAGATGCGGGCTATTCGATTGATGACTTCGATGCTGTTGGCGCCTTGACCGCAGCATCTGTGCCCATGGTGTCTGCCATGATCCAGGCCGCCGCCTCTCGTGGCGAGGACCTAGATGGATTCGTGATGGACTTCGTCTACCCGTCCATCAAGGGCCCCTCCATCGAAGGCCGCCGTGTGGTGCTGTTGGATGCTTGGCTGTCCGAAAAGTCGTACGTGCAGACCAGCTCGCTGGTCACCCTGCGCAACGGCAATGAGCTGAGCCTCGACTTTGGCATAGTGGAGCAGCTGGGTGCCAAGGTCGTGGCCATCGCCTCGCTGGTCGGTGGCGGTGCCAAAGACATCAATGTGGTCAACCCCTCCACCGGCGACGAGCAAACGCTCCCCTTCATCCAGTCTTCGACGAATCCGAACTGCGGTAAATCCACCTTTGACTTCCCTCACATAAAGTCAGCCGGGCTGAGCAGCGAAGCTGACTAAGAGGAACCGGTGAATAGCGTTATCGAGGAGAAAGATTGCACGCACCCAACCAGATTTCTTTGGCTGCCAAGGCTTCAGGTGAACCGGAATTCCGTGAAATCGGCCTTGGGCCGTGGTCTGAGACCCATCGGTGAGCCTCGTCCCGATGATCCGACTTCTTCGAATTATGACGGTCGTTTCGACTCGGTGCTGTTGAACGACGGAGACCGCCGCAACGTATTGGACCGTTACCGCTACTGGACCGTTGCTGCCATTAAGGCCGATCTTGACGCTCGAGGGCGTCACGACTTCGAAGTTGCGGTGGAAAACTGGACCCACGATTTTAACATCGGTTCCATGGTCCGCACCGCTAATGCCTTCCAGGCCAAGCGCGTACACATTGTCGGTCCACATAAGTGGAATCGCAAGGCGCGTTGATGACCGAACTGTACCAGCACGTCGAACACCACCCCTCCATCGCCGAACTGGTGGAAAGCTGGCATCATCGCATCGCCGGTGAAATCGCCTATGAACGAGCCAAGGCCGGTGCCGCCGCCATCCATGCGCATGATGTGGCTGTGGATGGAGACAACAAGCACCTTCATGAGCTGCTGGCCGAAATCGATGCTTGTGATGCACGCATCAAGGAGCTTCAAGCCGCCCGCGTCATCGCCCTCGACATTATTCCCGGCGCAGTGCCGATGGAAGCCTATGCCTTCCCCAAGCGGTGCCTGCTGCTCTTCGGTGCAGAAGGCCCCGGATTGAGCGAGAAGGCCCTCGCATTGGCCGACGATGTGGTCTACATCTCTCAATTCGGTTCCGTGCGCTCCATTAATGCAGGCGCTGCGGCGGCCGTGGCCATGCACGCATGGATTGACCAACACGCCGTATCAGGCGTGTAGCCATGCGCCGACAATCCTGCCGCATGGATCGGCGGTCTCATCGTCACCAGAAAAGCGGATATCAAATAATGACCCGAGTGCCTGCCCTGCTGAAATGGTCTCAAAGGGTAGGAAAATGCGGTTTCCCGACAACTGCGTGTCACATACGGCTCATATAGTTATGGCCATGCCAACATTTTCACGCGAAGAAATCGTGCATTTGGGCGATCTGGCCCGAATCGCGCTCACCGATGAGGAAATCACCCGTCTGCAGGGCGAACTGAACGTCATCGCAGACTCCATCAACAAGGTCCAGGAAGTCGCCTCCGACGATGTGCCGCCGACCGCCAACCCGGTTCCGCTGGAAGCCTACCTGCGCCCGGACGTCGCCGAAACCCCGCTCACGCAGGAAGAGGCGCTCGCCGGTGGCCCGAAGACCGAGGCCGGCATGTTCGTGGCACCGCGAATCCTGGGAAGCGAGGAGTAATCGATGAGCAACGAAACCGCAACTCTCGTCAAACTGTCTGCTGCCGAGCAGGCCGCTGCCGTCAAGAAGGGCGACGTCACCTCTCGCGAGCTCGTCGAAGCCCACCTCAAGGTGATCGAGGCTGCCGAGCCGTCCATCAAGGCCTTCCTGAAGGTTTCCGGCGATGTGGCTCTCGAGCAGGCCGACGCCTTCGACGCCAAGTCCGCCGAAGACAAGGCCGCCCTGCCTGAGCTGGCTGGTGTGCCGATCGCCATCAAGGACATGATCGTCACCAAGGGCATCGAAACCACCGCCGCCTCCAAGATCCTCGAAGGCTGGGTGCCGCCGTACGACGCCACCGTCATCGAAAAGCTCAAGGCCGCCGGCATGCCGATTCTCGCAAGACCAACCTCGACGAATTCGCCCAGGGCTCCTCCACCGAGCACTCCGCCTACCAGACCACCCACAACCCGTGGGATACCGAGCGCGTGCCCGGCGGTTCCGGTGGTGGCTCCGCCTCCGCAGTCGCCGCATTCGAGGCACCGATCGCCCTCGGCACCGACACTGGTGGCTCGATTCGCCAGCCGGCGCCTGACCGGCACCGTGGGCGTCAAACCCACCTACGGCGCGTCTCCCGTTTCGGAGCCATCGCCATGGCCTCCTCGCTCGACCAGATCGGCCCGGTCTCCCGCACCGTGCTCGACTCCGCACTGCTGCAGGAGATCATCGGTGGCCACGACAAGCGTGACTCCACCTCCATCCCCGAAGGCCCGCGCCCGATGGTCGCCGCCGCCCGCGAAGGCGCCAAGCGCGATCTGAAGGGTATGAAGGTCGGCCTCATCAAGGAACTCGGCGGCGACGGCTTCCAGCCCGGCGTCGAGGCCCGCTTCAACGAGGCCGTCGACAAGCTCAAGGAGATGGGTGCCGAGGTCGTTGAGGTCTCGGTCCCGCACATCGGCTACTCGCTAGGCGCTTACTACATCATCATGCCGTCCGAGGTCAGCTCCAACCTGGCCCGTTACGATGGCATGCGCTACGGCCTGCGCGTGATGCCGCCGACCGGCGTGCCGCAGACCGCCGCCAACATGATGGCCTACACCCGTGAAGCCGGCTTCGGCGACGAGGTCAAGCGCCGTATCATCCTCGGCACCTACGCCCTGTCCGCCGGCTACTACGACGCCTGGTACGGCTCGGCCCAGAAGGTCCGCACGCTGATTATCGAAGACTTCAAGAAGGCCTTCGAACAGGTCGACGTGCTCGTGGCCCCCACCAGCCCGTCCACCGCCTTCAAGTTCGGCGAGAAGATGGACGACCCGCTGGCCATGTACATGAACGACATCGCCACCATTCCGGCCAACCTCGCGGCGTGCCTGCCATGTCCATCCCGGCCGGCCTGTCCGACGACGGCCTGCCCGTCGGCTTCCAGTTCATCGCCCCGCAGCAGCGCGACGAAGTCATGTACAAGCCGGCCGCGGCCCTCGAAGCCGCGCTGGAAGACAGCTGGAACGGCCCGATCTGGAACGACCTCAAGACCCCGTGGCTTGACGGTCTGGGCAAGTGAGCATCGGAAGGAAAGAAACAACATCATGGCTGAAAAACTGATGAAGTACGCCGATGCCACCAAGAAGTACGATGTGGTCTTCGGTCTGGAAACCCACGTGGAGCTGTCCACGAACACCAAGCTGTTCTGCCCGGCCCACATCGAGTTCGGTGGCGAGCCGAACACCGAGCTGACCCCGGTGAGCCTTGGCCTGCCGGGCTCTCTGCCGGTGATCAACAAGACCGCCGTCGATTACGCCATCAAGCTGGGTCTGGCCCTGCACTGCGAAATCGCCGAGTGGAGCCAGTTCGCCCGTAAGAACTACTTCTACCCGGACATGCCGCGCGACTACCAGATCTCGCAGTACGACGAGCCCACCAACGGCAACGGCTACCTGGACGTCGAGCTGGAAGACGGCACCGTGTTCCGCGTGCCGATCGAGCGCGCGCACATCGAGGACGACGCCGGCAAGAACACCCACGTGGGTGGCGCCGACGGCCGTATCGAAGGTGCCGACCACTCGCTGGTCGACTACAACCGTGCCGGTGTGCCGCTGATTGAGATCGTCACCAAGCCGATCGAGGGGGCGGGCGACCGCGCTCCCGAAATCGCCGGTGCCTATGTGCGCGCCATCCGCGACATCGTGCGCGCGTTGAACATCTCCCACGCTCGTATGGAGCAGGGCAACATGCGCGCTGACGTGAACGTCTCGTTGCGCCCGAGCCCGGACGCTCCGTACGGCACCCGTTCCGAGACCAAGAATGTGAACTCGTTCCGCGGCATCGAGAAGACCATCCAGTACGAGATTCGCCGTCAGGCCGCTCGTCTGGACGACGGCAAGGAGATTCTGCAGGAGACCCGCCACTGGGATGAGGCTACGCAGACCACCGCTGGCGGCCGTCTGAAGTCCGATGCCGACGACTACCGCTACTTCCCGGACCCCGACCTCGTCATGCTCCACATCACCAAGGAGCACATCGAGGAGATGAAGGCCCAGATGCCGGAAATGCCGCGCGAGCGCCGCAACCGCCTCAAGTCCGAGTGGGGCCTGAGTGATCTGCAGATGCGCGACATCCTCAACGCCGACGCCTCGACCTGATTGAGGAAACCGTCAAGGCCGGTGCCAAGCTGCCGGTGCCCGCAAGTGGTGGCTGGGCGAGCTTTCCCGCGAAGCCAACGCCAAGGGTGTGTCCCTCGAAGAGCTGCCGATCACCCCGGCCGATGTGGCCGAGGTCGAGAAGCTCATCGCCTCCGGCAAGCTCAACGACAAGCTCGCCAAGCAGACCGTCGAAGGCGTGCTTAAGGGCGAAGGCACTCCGGATGAAGTCGTCAAGAAGCACGACTACAAGATCGTCGAAGACAACGGTGCCATCGAGGCGGCCGTCGACGCGGCGTTCGAAGCCAACCCGGACGTTGTCGAGAAGCTCAAGAGCGGCAACATGAAGCCGATGGGTGTAATCATCGGTGCCGTGATGAAGCCACGCGCGGTCAGGCCGACGCCAAGGCCGTCACCAAGGTCGTCATGGGCAAGATCAAGGGCTGATTAGATTCACTGGCTCCCGCTGGTGGGAGCTGTCGAACGGAGTGAGACTGAGGGTGGTCGCCATGTACGGATGCACCCTCAGTCGCTTCGCGGACAGCTCCCGCCAGCGGGAGCACTTATTTGTAGGGAAATTCTCCAGTTCAAATCCGTTAGACAGCTCCCGCCAGCGGGAGCCTTTATTGATTCTGTAAGAAAGTCGACTCAGAGCATTTCCAGCGTTCACCCAGTCGAGTAAGATATGTTCGGCACTGGACCGTGAGCCGAAACAAGCCGAACCGGGGGACGTATACCGATGACCGCAACCAACGAGACGCTGAGCATGGCTACCGAAGCGCAACTGAAGCGCGATCTGCCACAGAGCATCGTCATTCCGCCAATCCGTGGCGAAATGGTGCACCTGCGCCCCGCCACCGTCGAGGACCTGCCTCGTTTGGATGAACTTGATGCCTTCTATGGCGCATCCAAGATCACAGGTAAGGATGCGGTCACCGAACGCGCCATCGTACACACGTGGGTCCGCCGCTCCCAGGCTTGGGAAGCCGGTCAGGCACCCGCCGAATCCGGTGTGGGTGATCCGGAATCCCGCCGCACCATCGCATGGGCCGTATTGACTGACGCCGACCATGACGATGACGGTCAGCTCGATGCGGCCAGCACCGATAATGTCATCGGCATGATTTTCCTTATCGACATCGACGGCTGGTCCAAGTCCGCCCGCATCCAGATCATCTTGGGCCGTGAATACCGTGGCCGCGGCTACTCCCGTGACGCCATGCCGCGTGTGATGACCTACGGTTTCGCGCCCGAACCGGCCGGCTTGGGCATGCACCGCATCTGGGTGAGCGTGCCGGAAAAGAACAGCCGCTCGATTTCGGTCTACCAGTCGCTCGGCTTCGTGCCGTCCGGCACCTCGCGCGACGCGTTGTGGGATGCCGAAAACAACAAATACCAGGACCTTATCGTCATGGACACGTTGGCTGACGAGTACGATCCGATTCGTTCGCTTGACGCTTTTGGCATGCACTTGATTGAGGACAACCCGGGTGTCAAGGAAGCGCTGTCCGCGCGCGAGCATTCCATCGCCATCCAGCAGAACAAGCCGGAACCCGAGCCGGCACAGCGTGGTGAGGCAGCCGGCGCCACGACGAGTGACGTGCAGTCCCAGGCCCAGACGCCGGCGGCCGCACAGCCAGTCGAGCCACAGGCCGAGCACCACGACGATACGCAGAAGAACACGCGCCACAGTCTCGAAGAGGAAAGCAACTGGCCGTACGGTCAGGCAGAACGCAAGCCCTCAAAGGAAGCATGGTGGCGTACGCTGGGCCGCGGCCGCAAACGCGATACGGAAAGTGAGTGAGTAAACAAGCATGAGTGCCGAGGATCTCGACAATTACGAAACCGACGCCGAACTCGCGCTGTATAGGGAATACCGTGACGTCATCAAGCTGTTCACCTATGTGGTGGAGACTGAGCGTCGCTTCTACTTGGCGAATAAGGTCGATTTCAACGTGCGTTCCGCTGGTCAGGACGTGTATTTCGATGTGCAGCTGACTGACGCATGGGTATGGGATGTCTACCGTTCCAGCCGTTTCGTCAAGTCCGTGCGCATCGTGACCTTCAAGGACGTGAACGTCGAAGAAGTCCAGAAAACCGATATCGACATTCCCGACGATATTCACTGACAGGCAATCGTCTGATACAGCCTGTATTGACAATGCGCGGCATTCCGTCATCTTACGGCGGGGCGTCGCGCATTGTTCATACAACGCATAGCAAAAGTTCAGACTCGTAACCTTGCCATCGTGTGTCTTGTTTGCTTGCGGCTGATAGAAAATGCTGCATGAACACACACCATATGCAGCAGGGCCTTAAGGCTCCATCGCGGGCGTGGTTGCTGCCGCCACATTGCTGGCCGGTGGCATCCTGACCGTTCCGCACGTCATGGCTTTGGAGGCCGATGGCCAGTATTACAGCAGCAAGCAGCCATATGTGGCACCTAGCGAAGCGACCACTGCCAGCTATAGCCAGGCGCCGGAAGGCTACGAAACGGTATACACCGAGTCGATGGCTCGCCACGGTTCACGCGGCCTGTCCAGCTACAAATACGACGCATTGCTTATGAAGATGGCCGAAGCCGCCGAAGCGGATAACGGTTTTAAGTCTGATGCCATCAAGTCCGAATTCATGAAGAATCTCAAAGCCATCACCGCCGCAAATGTGGAGAATGGCTACGGTATGCTCACCGGTCAGGGTGCTGACCAACATCAGGGCATTGGCGCACGTGCCTACGAGCGCAACAAGACGCTGTTCGACAACGCAGCCAAGGACGGTGGCAAGATTGCCTATCAGTCCTCTGGCGAAGCCCGCGCTACTGAATCAGGCGAGAATTTTGCTCGCGGTTTCAACGCGGCCTCGAACAATAAACTGGCGAACAGCACTGTGACGCCCGCCGATCCGGCCGGCACCGGCGAGGCGGCGGCTTTCGACAAGACGCCGAACACGCTGTACTTCCACAAGTCCGAAAACCCGGACGGCACTGAGAAAACCGGTGAGGCCAAGCAGCGTGCCGACGATTACCAGAACTTCGTGGAAAACGATGCGATTATCGCAGGCGCTGAGCAAACCATCGCCGAAAACGAGGACGTGAAAACAGCCTCTCACGATTTGCTTTCACAAATCTTCACCGATGACTTCCTCGCCAAACTGGCCGACGGCACGTACGCCTGGTACAACACTGTCGATGGCACCAAGGGCGGCGAGGCCAACTGCGCGCCGGGAGCCGACCCCAGCAAGGATGCCGACGCCTGCGGCGCAGCCAAGAAGAAGATCGCCTCCGAATACGATGCCGCGATGGATCTGTACAACCTGTACATCATCGCCGCTGATATGGAGAACGAGAACACCGGCAGCCATACCTTCGACTTCAACCAGTACTTCCAAGGTGAGCAGGCAGACGACGCCAAGTTGTTCGCCTGGGCGCTTGACGCCGAGGACTTCTACGAGAAGGGCCCGAGCTACGCCGGCCAAGACGAGACCTACACAATCGCACAGCCGCTGCTTGACGATTTCTTCTCGTCGATTGATGAGCGCGTAAACGGCGGATCCACCGTTGCTACTTTCCGCTTTGCCCATGCCGAAACGATGATGCCGTTCGCCGCGCTGCTTGGCCTTCCCGGTTCCACCCAGCAGGCGGCCGCCAGCACCACCGACGTGTACACCTACGCCAACAATGAATGGCGCGGTGAATCGGTGACTCCGATGGCCGCTAATGTGCAGTGGGATGTTGCCGTCAAATCCGGCAACGACCCGAAGACCGGCCGTGCCTACACGCCGCTCGTTCGTATGCTCTACAACGAGCAGGAAATCGCCTTCCGCTCCGAATGCACGCCGATTGCCGATGGTTCCACGTGTACAAGCTCACTGAGCTTAAAAGTTGCTTGGCCTCCGACCACCAAACCCTAGGCGACGATGCGCATCTGACTGATGATTCCACAACGCAGCCGGCACAGGACCTAACACTGGTGAAGGAACGAGTACCACTCCGAATAACAATGGTGCGGGAACTCATCAGCCCAGCAACACTCAGGCTAATGGTACGGAAAACGAGTTGAGTCGTACTGGTGTTGCCGTTACTGGTGTTGCGGGGATTATGATGCTGCTTGCACTTGCAGGCATCTCGCTGAATCTATGGAAAGTTCGTCGCTGACGAATTAGCCTAAGACCAAACCGATTCGCCGCGCTGTGTGTGACGCAACGTTGCCGAATACCCCTACCTCACGATTCGATGCGTCGCCTTTCTGCTGATGGAAAGACGACGCATCGGTCGTATATCGGGAGAATTCTGTAAGCATTCGCTCATCTTTCGGTGTGCGATTCCGGGGCTTCTAGTAGACTGTCTCTGATTTTGCGTTTATAAGGAGCATAATGACCGACAAGCAATCCGTAGTGATTATCGGCGGCGGTCCGGCTGGACTTACCGCCGCATGGGAACTCATCAAGGACGGCGGTGCCGACAAGTACGACGTGACCGTGCTGGAGGGGACCCGCGAATTCGGCGGTATCTCGCGCACCGTGAAGCACAACGGCAACCGCATGGATATCGGCGGCCACCGTTTCTTCTCCAAAGACGAACGCATCATGGATTGGTGGAAGACCGTTCTGCCGTTGCAGGGCGCACCCTCCTATGATGACAAGAAGCTCGGCCGCGACCACGACATGGAGCCGGGCGGCCCCGATCCGGAGACGGAGGACAAGGTGATGCTCAAGCGCCACCGAGTGTCCCGTATCTTCTGGAACCGCCACTTCTTCGATTACCCGATTTCGCTGAGCCCCAACACGTTGAAGGCCATGGGCTTCAAGCTCACCATGGTGGCCGGCTTCAGCTACCTGAAGTCCATGTTCCACAAGCTGCCGGAAGACAATCTGGAGAACTTCTACATCAACCGTTTCGGCCGCAAGCTGTATTCGATGTTCTTCGAGGGCTACACGGAGAAGCTGTGGGGCCGCCACCCCTCCCAGATCTCCGCCGACTGGGGCGCCCAGCGCGTCAAGGGCCTGTCCATCATGGGCGTGCTCAAGAACGCCTTCCAGAAGCTGCTGCCCAAGAAGCGCTCCAACGCGGAGGTCGAGACCTCGCTGATCGAGGAGTTCTGGTATCCGAAGTACGGTCCCGGCCAGCTGTGGGAGACCGTCGAGTCCAATTGCGAGGCCGCCGGCGTCAAGGTGCTGACCGACGCCAGGGTGGTCGAGGTCCGCCAGACCGATGGTGCCGTGTCTTCCGTGGTGTACGAGGATTCCGAGGGCAACCGCACCGAGCTTTCCGGCGACCAGTTCATCTCCTCGATGCCGGTCAAGGACCTGGTCAACGCCATCGACGCGGCCGGCGCCGATCCCGAGGCCGTTGATTCCAAGCCCGCCCCGGCCGATATGACCGAGGTGGCCAACGGCCTGCCGTACCGCGATTTCGTGACCGTGGGCCTGCTGGTCAAGCACCTGAAGCTCAAGAACACCACCAGCATCCCCACCCTCGGCAATCCGCCGATCGTGCCGGACTGCTGGATCTACGTGCAGGACCCGGGCTACAAGGTCGGCCGTCTGCAGATCTTCAACAACTGGAGCCCGTACCTGGTCAAGGACGTGGACGACACCGTGTGGATCGGTCTCGAGTACTTCTGCGAGGAGGGCGACTCGTTCTGGAACATGAGCGAGGAGGATGTCACCAAGTTCGCGATTTCCGAGCTCACCCGCATGCGTGTGATCAACGGTCCGGACGAGGTCATCGACTCCCATCGTGAGCGCGTCAGGAAGGCGTACCCCGCCTACTTCGACACCTATGAGCACATGGACGAGCTCATCGAGTACCTCGACGGCTTCGGCAACCTGTACTGCGTGGGCCGTAACGGCCAGCACCGCTACAACAACATGGACCACTCCATGGCCACCGCCATGGAGCCGTCGGCAACATCAAGACCGGCAAGACGTCCAAGAAGAACGTGTGGTCCGTCAACACCGAAAAGTCCTACCACGAAGAAAAGTGAATAAACCTTGTTGAGCTCCCTCGTCACAGAGGGAGCTTTTTTGGTTTTCGGCGGGCCGTTTTGCGTTGGTCGAGTTGGCGTTGTACAGTGAACGAAGTTCGCAGAGACTCAGAGACGCAGCGAACATTCATGAGCGGTGCAACCGCAATAATCACTCTTAACGCCTGGATAGGCATGGGTCTGTTCGGTATGGAAAGGGCAACCAGTGGCAAATAGCCAGAATCTTGAGGATATGAAGCTGCCTGAGCTCAAAGAGCTCGCTAAACAGATGGGCCTGCGCGGCACGTCGACCATGCGCAAGCCCGAGCTGCTCGCCACCCTGCAGGCGGCGCGCAATGGTGGAGAGCCGCCGGCCGGTGTGACCGTGCGCGCCCCCAAGGCCGCCAAAACCGCCAAGGTCGTCAAGGCTCCGCAGTCCGATGCCGCTGAGGCCAACACCACAGACAATGCTGACGTGGCCACCCAGTCGCCGGCTCCGGCTCCGGCTGCCACGGAACCGCAGCTCGATTTGCCGCTTCCCGTGGCCGACGATGCCAAGAAGGACGAGACCGAACCGCGACGCACCCGTCGTAAGGCCGCCGATGATGCCGCATCCGAACCGCGTGCGGCCCGCCGTCGTCGCGATGACGACCAGCCCGATTTCGCTCGCCGCAAGCCGCGCAAGAAGGCCGATGAGGCCGGCGATCTGCTGGCCACGCTCGATTTGGGAGATGCAGCGCCTACCGAGCGTCGCCGCGAGCGTCACGAGGACGTGGAAGTTCCGCTGATTCGCCGAGTCCGTGATGATGAGGACGAGCAGCCTCGCCGCCGTCGTCGCACTGCGGAAAACAGCGAAGAAACCGTGCGTGACCTCGACGATATCCTGGCCACGCTGCCCACGCAGAAGCACGAGGAAACGTCCGAAGACGGCGAGCAGAACGACGATCACGAGTTCGTGCGTCGTAACCGCCGCGACCGTAGCGATCGCAACGATCGCGATACCCGTAATGATCGCAGCGATCGCCGTAACCGTCGCATGCGTGGCCGTGATCGCGACAACGCCGATGATGATCGTCGCTATGATGATCGCGATAATCGTAGCGATCGCAATGACCGTGATAGCCGCCGCGAAGAGCCGCAGGAGGATCTGGTGCCGGTGGCCGGCATCGTCGACGTGCTCGACTCCTACGCTTTTGTGCGCACTTCCGGCTACCTGCCGGCCCGAACGACGTGTACGTTTCCATGGGCCAGGTCAAGAAGTACGGCCTGCGCAAGGGCGATGCCGTGCATGGTTCGATTCGCGCCCCGCGTGAAGGCGACCGCCGCAACCAGCGCCAGAAGTTCGTGCCGCTGCAGGCCATCGATTCCATCAACGGCCAAAGCGTTGAAGAAGCGCTCAACCGTCCGCAGTTCTCCAAGCTCACGCCGCTGTACCCGCAGGAGCGTTTGAAGCAGGAGACCGCCCCGAACAAGCTCACCGGCCGTATCATGGACATCGTTTCCCCAATCGGCAAGGGCCAGCGTGGCCTGATTGTCTCCCCGCCGAAGGCCGGTAAGACCATCACCCTGCAGAACATCGCCAACTCCATCGCCGCCAACAACCCCGAGGTCCACCTTATGGTGGTGCTCGTGGACGAGCGACCCGAAGAGGTCACCGATATGGAGCGCACGGTCCAGGGCGAGGTCATTTCCTCCACCTTCGACCGTCCGGCCTCCGATCACACTACGGTTGCCGAACTGGCCGTCGAACGCGCCAAGCGTCTTGTGGAGCTCGGCCAGGACGTGGTCGTACTGCTCGATTCCATGACCCGACTGGCTCGCGCTTACAACATCGCAGCCCCTGCCTCCGGCCGCATCCTGTCCGGTGGTGTGGACGCGCAGGCCCTCTACCCGCCGAAGAAGTTCTTCGGTGCGGCCCGCAACATCGAAAACGGCGGCTCCCTGACCATCATCTCATCTGCGCTGGTGGAAACCGGCTCCAAGATGGACGAGGTGATTTTCGAGGAGTTCAAGGGCACCGGCAACATGGAACTGCGCCTGTCCCGCGAGCTGGCGGACAAGCGACTGTTCCCGGCCATCGACATCAACGCTTCCGGCACCCGCCGCGAGGAGCTCATCACCAACCCGCAGGAACTGCCGATTATCTACCGTCTGCGTCGACTGCTGGGCGGCATGGAGCCCGAGCAGGCCTACCAGACGCTGGTGCCGCGCCTCAAGAAGACCGCCACCAACCGCGACTTCCTCGCCGCCATCGTGCAGCAGGCCAACACCGGCAACGCGGTCAACGGCAACTGATCAGACCGCTGAACAATAGTGTAAGGGCTGCACCCTGATTGATACGGGGTGCAGCCCTTGTCGTATCTGATGCAAATACATCAACTATCACATTGCAGTTGTAGTATTGCCGTCAACGTTCACATGCACGCTGACGATATATGAGATGAAAGAGGCATCACTGGGTTCGATTGTTTTGGGAGTGGGCAGTGGTGCGGCCATGTTCGGCGATGCGGATGCCAGCCATATCCTCACCGGCGACTATGACATCTGAGATATCTGACTTTGCGCATCGTGCAAAGCCGTAATCGGGAGTATCCTCGAATCTATGAGCGAAACGAGCAGCGACTGGCAAAGGACCACCATCGACTCCGCCCAGGCGGCGGCCCACCCGGAAACCGCACAAGCGTGGCGCGCATCAAAGCGCTGCGCCAAACCATCGATAACATCGATTCGGCGGTCATCGCATTACTGGCCGAGCGGTTCAAGGCCACCTCGCAGGTCGGCGTGCTCAAAGCCAACGCCGGATTCGCGCCCGAAGACACCAAGCGTGAGGACTATCAGATCGAACGCCTCCACCGCATCGCCATCGATGCCGGGCTTGATCCGGAAATTGCCGAAATGTACCGTGAATTCGTGGTTACCGAAGCCAAGAAGCGCCACCAGCGCATAGCCGATGCCGGTGGTGACCCGGGCGTACTCGACGTATTCGCCTGATTCGCCCGCAGCGAATGGGCACCTTTCGGATATTCGTCTATAGGCAAGTTGCCTGCAGCGACTACATTAATACGGGAATGGAATGCCCGTAGTGGTCGACTGTATGAATGGGATACGTAGATGAGATGTGGTGCCGCACTGGTCAGTTGCGCATTGTGCGTGGCTTCGATTCTCGGCGGTGCTTGGATGTCTCGTCCGACTCCGGTTGATTACGGTCCGGTGCTCGCTACGGCAAGTGATATGTACGCCGTCACCGATGCCGAAGGGGAGCCGGTCCGTTGGTATGTGGTAGGGAAGGGCGGCGCCGGCAATGGCGCCAGTGCCGATTCCGGCAATAGCGGTTCCACTGATACCGATTCCGCCAATAGTAATTCCGGCACGTCCAAGGTTTCTCGTATCCCCGCTTCCGCCGCCACCCTGCCATGGAAAGTCAGCGTCACCTACTCGCTTGACGGTCCGAACGTCGAGGCAAACGAGGTTGCCGGCGCGTCTGGACTGATCGGCGTGTATATCGATATTAAGCCGCAAACCAAGGAAGCCAACCGTACGATCCCGGTTGTCGCCTTTACCGTGCCTACGCAGGTAGCCGATGATGTTTCCGCTGACAACTCCATTACGGTGACCACGCAAGGTTCCAATACCGTAGTCGCCGCAGCTGGAAAAGCCGCAACCGGCTTGGAATTCAGCTGCTATATGAACGCCAAAGACTTCTCCATGAGTTCCGTGGCGCTCGCCGTATTGCCTTCCAATTCCAGCAGTCCGGCAGTTGGTGCTAATCCCGATGCCGCGAATGCTGCGAATGCTGCCGCACAGCCTGCTGCCGATACGGATGTCGCCCAACTCACCGCCTCTGCCGCCACACTGGTCGATTCACTGACCGACGCCGGTTCTGGTGAACAGCAACAGCTCATCGAGCAGCTTCAAACCCTGCGCGATAACGAACGTGCGCTGAACAAGTCTGTAGTGGCCGAACGCGAAACCGCCCATAAGCGGACGTTTGAAGACTATATGGCCGCGTATGTGGCTCATATACCACGCACCTGTCTGGATCGATTGGCACCTCCACCCAGTTGCCGGCGTTGATGGGCACGGCCGGCGAACTGTCCGGGGACACGCCTTTGGCTCAAGCCGTACTCGACTTGGCCAACGCGGTGAACAACGTCAGTGCCGCACATCAGCATGCCGGTGCGGTCGATGCGTTGGACGAGGTGATTCGCCGCATCCAGCAGCAAGGCACCACCGGACTGGTGGATGATCTGATCGCCGAGGCTTCGGAGGAAGCCACTCAAGGCTCCAAGCAATACGCCGATGGCCAGAGCCAGCTCTCCGCCGCAATGATTCCGTATTCGATGAAATACACGGACGTTTACACGGCCAATTTGAGCGCCCTGACCGGCGGCACGTCCTCGGGCGCCACCGCTTACGAGAGCCAAGCCATCGCCGAAACCAACGGTAGCGATGAACTCGCCGACGCTCAATCCAAGGTCGATGCCGCGATGAGCACGCTTGCCACCGCCTCCGAGCATACGGGCAAAGCCACGGCCTTGCGCCAGATTGTATTGCGATTCTCCGATCAGTTCGAAGGCGGCGCGTCCTCGGCTTCCGGCAGTGATGGTGATGGTTCGTCCGGTGATGTCTCTTCCGATCCGGTGACCGAGGCTCAGGCACTGACCGGCCTGGTCGATTCGCAATCGCAATCGTTCTACGGCAAGACCCGGGTCGCCCAAGCCAAGCGTAAGGCCGATGCCGCCCGTAAGCAGGCCAAAGCCGCGCAACAGCAGCAGTCGCAGCATTCCAAGGCCTCACTGGTCGATGACACCATGTCCATGTCTGCTGGCGATGTGATGAACTATGCGGGTGGTCTTACTTCGGCCATCGGTGGTGGTGATAAGTCCGACTCGTCTAAGAGCGCTGGTTCGGGAACGAACGACTCAGCCAAGTCGAGCGACACTGGCGATTCCGGCAACGGCAAGGCCTCCGACGCCAGCGATTCCGGCAACAATCTTGACACCGCTCCAGTACTGTTCGGCTTTGGCACTGGCGGCACGCTGTTCAAGCACGATATGAACGCGCTGATTAATGAGACCGTGAAAATCAGTGATGCTGGCACGCTCTTGGCGCAGGCCGTCGCGCAGCTCGACAGCCCCAATACGCAACAAAAAACCGCCGAAACCCGATATCTCATCGTGATTCCGACGGTGTGATGGTGTATGCGGGATATTTGCGTGCCGTCCCACAGTCGTGTCATCCGAACGTCAAAAAACAAAAGAGGGGAACCTCAATAGGTTCCCCTCTTTTGTTGTTGTGCGTAACGTTCAGTGCTTTGGCTTCTTAGCTGGCCGAGCCGTTAAGCGGGAAGCCCGGTGGGCTTCCCGTAGGTCGGAACGAGCGGCATTGCCGTGAGACCTACTGTTGTTGTGCGTAACGTTCAGTGCTTTGGCTTCTTAGCTGGCGGCTCACCGAGCTCGCTGGCTTCGACGGCGACCTCGGTTTCGGGCGTGCCTTCGGCGGCGGATTCCTCGGCGTGCTTGGCCACCAAGTCGAACTTGCCGACCACGCGACCGGCCTGCGCGATATCGCCCAAGGCGGCGTGAATCGCTTCCACACCTTCCGAAGCAGCGGACAGTGCCACAGACAGGATTGGGGTCTTCATGGAGACCTTGGCCTCGGACTTGATCTTACGCAGCTGCTCCACGGCCTTGCCGGCCCAAGTCAGCAGCTCGGGGGAAGCACCGGTGGCGGCCTCGACATACGGGTCCACGACCGGCCAGGCGGCGCGATGCACGGAACCGGAACCGGCGTGCATCCAGCTCCACACTTCCTCGGTGGCGTACGGCAGGTACGGGGCCAGCAGACGTGCGAAGGCGTCCAGGCCCAGACCCAGAGCGGTGCGGGCGGACTTCACAGCCTTCTCGGACGGCACATTGCCGTGCTCGTCCGGAGTGCCATAGGCGCGGTTCTTGACCAGCTCGATGTAGTCGTCGCAGAACTGCCAGAAGTAGGACTCGATGACTTCCAGCGCCTTGGAATGCTCGTAGGATTCCAGCGCCTCGGTGGCCTGACGCACCACCAAAGCCAGCTTGGCCATAGCGGCGCGATCCAGCGGTTCGGTCACATCGGCCGGGTTCCACGCGGCCTCGGCGGCAGCGCCCACGTGATGGTTCTCGTCCTCACGGCCGATGGCCAGCGCGAACTTGGTGGCGTTCAGCAGCTTGATGGCCAGTCGACGGCCAATCTTCATCTGGCCGATGTCGTACGTGGCATCGAGCCTAGGCGAGCGGCGGCGGCCCAGTAACGCACGGCGTCCGCGCGAACTTCTCGATCGGCTCGTTCGGCACCACGACGTTGCCCTTGGACTTCGACATCTTCTTGTGGTCGGGGTCCAGAATCCAGCCGGACAGCGTGGCATGGGCCCACGGCAGGCACTTGTTCTCCAAGTGCGCGCGGTCCACAGTCGAGAACAGCCAGGTGCGGATGATGTCCTGACCCTGCGGGCGCAGGTCCATCGGGAAGGTGGAAGCGAACAGGGCCTTGGAGGCCTCGTCCGGCTCGGCCCAGTGGGTCACGATCTGCGGGGTCAGCGAAGAGGTGGCCCAGGTGTCCATGATGTCCTTTTCGGCGGTGAAACCACCGGGCACATCACGCTGGGACTCGTCGTAGCCCTCCGGCACGTCGATGGTCGGGTCGATCGGCAGACGATCCTCGGACGGAGTGATCGGGTGATCGTAATCCGGCTCGCCGGAAGCGTTCACCGGGTACCACAGCGGGAACGGGACGCCGAAGAAGCGCTGACGGGAGATCAGCCAGTCGCCGTTCAGGCCGTGCACCCAGTTCTCATAACGCACGCGCATGAAGTCGGGGTGGAACTCGAGTTCCTTGCCACGCTCGATAAGCTCGGCGTTCAGCTTGGCGTCGGTACCGCCGTTCTTCAAATACCACTGGCGGGAGGTGACGATCTCGAGCGGCTTGTCGCCCTTCTCGTAGAAGTTCGTCATACGCTTGGTCGGGGTCGGCTCGCCGTCCAGATCGCCGGACTCGCGCAGCTTGTCGACGATGATCTTGCGGGCGGAGAACGTGGTCTTGCCAGCGGTTTCGGCAAAGACCTCGCGGCCGGCCGGGTCCTCGATCCAGTCCGGGGTATCCATCACGATACGGCCGTTGCGCTGGATGATCGGGCGGGTGGGCAGCTTCAGGTCGCGCCACCACTCGACGTCGGTTACATCACCGAACGTACAGCACATGGCGATACCGGCACCCTTGTCCATTTCGGCGGCCGGGTGCGCCAGAATCGGCACCTTGACCTTGAACAGAGGGGAGTAGACGTACTGGCCGAAGTACTGCTTGTAGCGTTCGTCGTTCGGGTTGGCGATCAGCGAGGTGCAGGCCGCCAGCAGTTCGGGGCGGGTGGTCTCGATGTAGATCGGGGTGCCGTCCTCAAAGCGGAAGGCCACCTTGTGGTAGAAGCCGGGGTATTCGCGCGATTCGAGCTCGGCCTGGGCCACGGCGGTCTGGAAGGTCACATCCCACAGGCCGGGGGCGTCCTGCTGGTAGGCCTCGCCACGGGCGAGGTTGCGCAGGAAGGCCTTCTGGGCCACACGCTGCGGGTGCTGACCGATGGTGTGGTAGGTCTGCGACCAGTCGATGGACAGACCCAGCTTGCGCCACAGGGCCTCAAACAGCTTCTCATCCTGAGCAGTCAGACGCTCGCACAGCTCGATGAAGTTCTTGCGGGAAATCGGCACCTGATCCTTGGCGTCAATCTTCTTGCCATCAGTGCCTTCAAACGGCGGCTTGAAGTCCGGGTCGTAAGGCAGAGACACGTCCACGCGCACGCCATAGTAGTTCTGCACGCGGCGCTCGGTAGGCAGGCCGTTGTCATCCCAACCCATCGTAGAACACGTCGTAGCCGCGCATGCGCTTGTAGCGCGCAATCACATCGGTGTGCGTGTAAGAGAACACGTGACCCACGTGCAGCGAACCGGAGACGGTGGGCGGCGGGGTGTCGATGGAGTAGACGGCCTTGCGGTCGCGGGTGTTGCGGAATTTGTAGGTGCCGTCTTCATCCCAGACGGTGCGCCACTTGTCCTCAAGTCCGTCCACGCCGACCTTGTCGGGCAGCGGGGTGAGGTTGGCGTTGATGATGGATTTGCCTTCAGTCATAAGGCCAAAGTTTATGCACGTTGCATGACAAGCCGAACTGTACAGTAAACAGCCCAGTAGGCTGTTCGCAGGCGAGGTGCGAACGATCGAACGATAGTGAGCCAAGGACTATCGGGCGTAGCCCGTCCGTGACTGAAGGTTGCCTACTTCACCGTCAACCCGGCCAGCGGCATGCGGCGATTGATCATCGAGGTCGGGTAGCCGGAGACCTTGGTGGACGCCACAGTGAAGCATTTGCGGGTATACAGCCAATCACTGGCCGCATCCTCGCTGATCAGCCGGGCGTACGCCTTCATTCGTGCCTCATAATCGGCGTCATTAGTGGCGGCGCGAGCATCCGCATAGGCCTGTTGCGCTTCGGTATGGTCGTAATGGAACATGGAATCGGGGTCGGCGAATATGCCGGCATCATCCGTGCCGTCCATGCTCATCACGGTCAGTTCCCATTTGCCGTCCTTGATTCGTTTGGCATAATCCTCATCGGAGAGCACTTCAAGGTTCACCGTGGGGCGCGGCTGCCGCTCGATCTGCTGCTTGATGGTTTCGGCCAACGACCGGTATTCTTCGGGAACCACCAGATTCACCGTAGTCAGGTATTGCGCACCAAAGTAGGAGAACATCTGCCTAGCTTGGTTTTCGTCATGCGGGTACAGTCCGGTCAAATCTTCGTATCCGGGTTCCAGCAGGCTGATGGGGCCGCCCAATGCTCCGGCTGCGTCGGGTTGGGCGGAGGCGATGCCGGCTGCGTCGATTTGATAGCGGAAGGCTTTACGCGCCTGTTCGTCGGAGAGCAGCGAATCGGTGCCGTTGTTGTAGGCCAGCAGCACCTTATCCGTAGTGGCCCCCTCCTTGACGGTCAGGCCATCCTTGCCGTTCAAGCCGGTGGCCGTCGAAGCCGAAACCGATGCCGCCATATCGAGACTGCCGTCGGTCAGGGCCTTGCTGAGCGCATCGGCGTCGGAGTATTGCATAAATTCAACGACATTGCTGGCCGCTTTGGTGCCATGGTAGGTATCGCTGCGCGCCAGCTTCAGGGAATGGCCAGGCTGGAAATCGGCCACGGTGAATGGTCCGGAACCTATGGCCTTGCGTTGATAATCGGCACTGGACGACTCGGAATCGTAGACAATGCCGAGTCTGCCGGACAGCGCTCGCAGCAGCGTCGGATTGGGCTTGGCAAGCGTAATGACCACCGTGGTGGCGTTCGGATTGGCGACCGACGCCAGATCGCCCAATTCGTCGACGTCCGCCACCTTGTTGGTCACGTTCTGTTGCAACGACCACACGGCGTCCGAGGCGTCCAACGTATGGCCGTTCGAGAAGGTGACGCCCGATTGCAGTGTCAGGGTGACGGTCAGTCCGTCATCGGAAGTCTTCCAGCTTGTCGCCAGTCCCGGCTGAAGCTTGTTGTCTTGATCGACGGTCACTAATGTCTCATACACATTGTCGACGAGCAGGCGTTCGGCTGCCGCAGAGGAATCGGACCGAATATCCAAGGATTGCGGCATATCGTCGATGCCAATGGTCACATCGGCATCGAGGGATGATCCCGGCTGGAACCGGTTTTGCATGAACGTCCATCCCACAACCACGAGTGCGCCGAGTGCCACGGCGACTCCGAGAAAAATCCCCCACTTGGACCATGTATTGTCCCGCTTGCTGTGCTGCATGGTTTTCAGTCTAGCGGTGGATTCAGCCTAGAATCCGCAATTCACCATGATGAGGTATGAGTTAGCGCTTGGACGTGCTCTTGCCGGCGGGCGGCGCATAGCTAGGGCAGGTGTCGGACAGCGGGCAGTTGGCGCAGTCAGGGGTACGTGCGTGGCAGGTGGCCCGGCCGAACAGAATCAGTCGGTGGCTGAGATTCGTCCACTCTTCGGGCGGAAAACAGGAGGTGATTTCCTTCTCGATTTTCACGGGATCGGGGTGTGCGGACCGCCAATCCGACCGCCAACGCAGTCGTCCGGTTACGCGCATCACATGCGTATCGACCGGGAATCCGGGGATATCGAACGCGTTGCCGAGCACGACGTTCGCGGTTTTGCGGCCGACCCCCGGCAAGCTGGTCAGTTCATCCATCGTGCGCGGCACCACGCCGCCGAATCGTTCGTCCAGTGCCGTGGCCAGTCCGATGAGATGCTGGGTTTTCGAACGATAGAACCCCAGCGGATGAATGATGTCTTCGACTTGGGCCGGGTTTGCGGCCGCCAAGTCACGGGCGGTGGGGTAGGTGGCGAACAGTTCCGGGGTGACCGTGTTGACACGCTTGTCGGTGGTCTGGGCGCTGAGCACGGTGGCGATCAGCAATTCGAGCGGATTCGAGAAATGCAGTGCGCAAGCGGGTGCCGGAATCACCTGGCGCAGAATGTCGTATTCGTCATGCATGCGCGTGAGACGCGCGGATTTGGTTTCTCTCATCGTATGGACCTAAGCGGCGTAATATCGATGATTGATAGTTTGCAGCGCCGCTGGTCTGTCAGGCGACGGTGTTGAGATCGGGAGTATCGTCATCGGTGTCGATGGCGGCAGAGGATGCTTTGGCGGCCTGCTGTGCGGCGGCAGTTTCCTTATCCGTCTCCGGCGGGTCGAATCGGTAGCCCACGTTGCGCACGGTGCCGATGAGGTGTTCGTATTCGCCGCCGAGCTTGGCGCGCAGACGACGGATATGCACGTCGACCGTACGAGTGCCACCGTAGTAGTCGTAGCCCCATACTTCCTGCAGCAACTGGGCGCGCGTGAACACGCGGCCGGGGTGCTGGACCAAGTACTTGAGGAGTTCGAACTCCTTGTATGCCAGATCGATGGGGCGTCCATGCAGGGAGGCGGTATAGCCGTTGGTGTCCACAATGAGGTCGCCGGAGCGAATCTGGCCATCTTCCACCGTGGTGGTGGATTCGGCGGGAGAACCGGCTGCTGCGGCTGCGGGAGCGTTGCCGCGCTCGGAGACCAATCGCAATCGGCCCTCGACTTCGGCCGGGGAAGCGGTGGCGACCACCACATCCGCAATGCCCCACTGGGAGTTGACCACGGTGAAGCCGCCTTCGGTCAGCACCAGCACGATTGGCGTGGACAGGCCGGAAGCGTGATGAGGCGGCACAAGGTTTTGGCGGTCGCCAGATCATCGCGTGCATCCAGAAACAGAATGGTGTTCTCCGGCATCTTCACCAAGCTGGCTGCATCCATCGGCAGTACGCGGACGCGATGAGAAAGCAGGGCGAGTGATGGCAAAACGGTGGCGGGGTCGCTGGCGAAAGTCATCAACGTAAGATCCGTCACGCTAATCCCCCTTATCCTGCAATGTGTTACGCAATTGCTCGGTGTGGCTGTACGAGTCGTCAGCGGCGTTATGCCGCTTTCGCACGGTTTTCATTATTCTACGCGCTTGTAGTGGACACATAGGTTACAAGTTTGCGGAATATGGAACGGTGGACGTCCATCAACCGATGATACGGCCGAGCACCAGTGCGGTTGCGGCGATGGTCACGCCCATCAGCATTACCGGCATCAGGCCGGTACCGATCCACGGATAACGGATATCCGGGTCCGGATCGGCGTCGCGCACCCACAACGTGGAAGCCACGGCCAAAGCCAGTCCCAAAACGATGAGGATGATCAGGGCAACGGTTCCCGCAACGGTGCCCTTGGCGAGCATCGCGCCCAAATCAGGTAGGAAGCACCAGCCGGCCACGGCGAGAGCTGCCACACCGGAAGTCACGGCGTGAGAGAGTGCGCGGATAAGATGTTCGCGCTTCTCACGAGCCATCTGGCGTCCGAAGGAGAAGACCACCAGCACCACCAGCAGCAGGCCCATGGCCAGTGCCCATGAATACCAAGGAAGTACCGAGCCATCCGCAGCGGTCTGATCCGGCGGAACCTCGCTGGTCGGGAAAGGTACGATGACGAAAATCAGAGAAATCGCGCCAAACACCAAAGTGACGATACGATCCAGTATGCTGCCGCGGAACGGCCAGAATACGACAAATGCGGCCAACGTCAGAGCGGCGATAATCAAAGGGATGATGGGGACGGTGCCAGGGGAGGGAATGACCGTGGCTGCGATGAACAGTACATAGGACGTCAGTTGGGCCAACAACATGCTCAGAGCTTTGTTCTTCCAACCCTCCTGGGTGATCTCGGTCATGATACGCCTCTCAGATAATCGAATTTCTATCCCAATCCTACGTCGGGCATTGGAACGGTGAAATCAAACAAAATAGCCCCTTCTGGTGAAGGGCTTATGGCACTAAATCAGAACGCGATAACGCCCAAATGCTCCAATAGCACTTTGATGCCGAGTAGAATCAGCACCACGCCGCCGGCGATCTGCGCCGGCTTCTGCCAGCGGGAACCGAACGCGCGGCCAATGTGCAGGCCCGCAGCGGAGAACAGTCCGGTGACCACACCGATGCTGAGGATGGCGAATGCCATATGGGCTTTGGTGAACATGAAGGCCAGGCTCACGCCCACGGCGAACGCATCGATGCTGCAGGCCACGGCCAGGGGAAGCATATGCTTCCAATCGAACTGGGCGGTCTCCTTGGAGTTTTCCTCATCTTCTTCGAAGGCTTCGTGAACCATGTTGCCGCCGATGAACACCAACAGGGCGAAGATGATCCAATGGTCGAATTGGGTTACGTATTTGCTGAATGTAGATGCCGCGAAATAGCCGAGAATAGGGAACAGCATCTGGAATCCGCCGAACCAGAGGGTGCTTTTCACGGCGTCTTGTACTCGTACGCGGGATACGGTCAGGCCTTTGCCAATGGATACGGCGAATGCATCCATAGCTACGGAAACAGAAATAAGCAGGATTTGAATGATTATCGAAATCATGGTGTGACAGAAGGTTCATCGCCGGATTACCGTGCGATGGGCCTCGACCAGCGTTCCTACACGCCGCCTACGCCTAGTTGAAAAGACAAAACATTACTGTATCACAAAATACAAGCTCCCTCTGTTGGGGAGCTGGCGCAGTGAAACTGCGACTGAGGGAGAGTAGAGCGCTTTGCCACAAATACAACAAAAGGCCCCCGAAGGGGCCTCCTGTCAACGATTCAGAATCGAATCACTTCTCGGAATCGGCGAGACGCTGACGCGCGGCAATGATTTCCTTTTCGGCGGCGTCAGCACCAGTCCAGTAGTCGCCCGGCAGGACTTCCTTGCCCGGCTCCAGAGCCTTGTACTGCTCGAAGAAGTGCTTGATTTCGGCCTTGTGGTACTCGTTGACGTCGTCGATGTCCTTGATGTCATCGAAACGAACGTCGGCGGGCACGCACAGCACCTTGTCGTCGCCGCCGGCCTCGTCGACCATGTGGTACAGGCCCACGGCGCGGCACTCGACCACGCAGCCCGGGAACACGGAGTTCGGAATCATCACGAGAGCGTCCAGCGGATCGCCGTCCTCGCCCAGGGTGCCGTCGATGTAGCCGTAGTCATCCGGGTAACCCATTGCGGTGAACAGGGTACGGTCCAGGAAGACGCGACCGGTCTCGTGATCGACTTCGTACTTGTTCTTGGAGCGCGCGGAATTTCCACAACGACGTTGAAGGTTTCTGCCATGTCATTTCTCCTTGAAAATCGACAGTTACGTTATCGTCTCACCACAATACCCTGTTTACGCCTGCAAAACAGGTGCGGAACTCAAGAAACCGTGCTGAGATTATGCCGACACTATGCCCAAACAGACGAAATCCTCCCCTTGAGGGAGGATTTCTAGCGGTTTACGCGCACGATAAACCCATGCACGTCAACGGCATCACTGTTGCATTACCGTTGCAGTACCGCATCACTGCACGGACAGGATGTGGGCCACATCCGCCCAAGGAGCCAGAGACACGTAGTTGTCCCAACCCCACTGGAATTCGCGGCCGGTCAGCTCGTCGCGCACGTTGAGCGGGCGGTCGGTGGGCAGACCCAGCTCGCTGAGTTCCAGGTGAATCATCGACTGGTGTGCGTTGTGTCCATCGAGGTTCACGACCACAATCAGCGTGTCCGCTTGGCCGGTACCGGTCAGTTCGGCCGGCGTGTGGCGTGCGAAAGCCAGAATATTCGGGTCGGACGTAGCAGCACGGTGAGGTTGTGGTAGCTCAACGCGGCCGGGTGGGCGCGACGAATCTTGTTGAGTGCGGTGAGCATCTCGCCACGCCGTACTGCTTGGCCTTGCTCCAATCGCGAACCTTGACCTCGTACTTCTCGTTGTCGATCTGCTCTTCGAAGCCGGGGCGCTGCTTGTTCTCGATGAGTTCGTAACCGTTGTAGATACCCCAGGACGGCGAGCCCATGGCTGCCAGCACCGCACGCACGCAGTGGCCGGCTACGCCGTTGTCTCGCACGTAAGCGGTGAGAATATCCGGCGTGGTGGGCCAGAAGGTGTTGTGCTGGTAGTAGCCGTCGTCGCCATTGGTGACCGGCAGATACTCTTCCAGTTCGTCCTTGGTGTTGCGCCACGGGAAGTAGCAGTGGGACTGGGTGAAGCCCACGTAGCTCAGGGCGCGCATCATGCCCGGGCGGGTGAATGCCTCGGCCAGGAACAGGATCTCCGGGTGCTTCTTGGTCACGGCGGCAATCACGTCCTGCCAGAAACGCACCGGCTTGGTGTGCGGGTTATCGATGCGGAAGATGGTGACGCCCGCCTCGATCCACAGATTCATGATGCGTTCGACTTCTTTTTCGATGCCGGGCATGTCGGCGTTGAAGTCGATCGGGTAGATGTCCTGATACTTCTTCGGCGGGTTCTCGGCGAAGGCGATGGAGCCGTCCGGCTTGTGGCGGAACCAGTTCGGGTGGGCCTTGACCCACGGGTGATCGGGCGAGCACTGCAGGGCGAAATCAAGCGCGATTTCCAGACCCAGTTCATGTGCACGCTGGCACAGGGCCTTGAAATCGTCCATGGTGCCGAGCAGTGGATCCACGGTGTCGTGGCCACCTAGCTCGGAGCCGATGCCGAACGGGGAGCCCGGGTCATCGGGGCCGGCGACCAGCGTGTTGTTGCGGCCCTTGCGGTTGGTCACGCCAATCGGGAAGACCGGCGGCAGGTAGACGATGTCGAAGCCCTCGGCAGCGGCGCGTTCGAGGCCGGCCATCGAAGTCTTCAGCGTACCCTGAATGATCTTGCCGGTGTTCGGATCGATGGTGGCGCCTTCGGAACGCGGGAAGAACTGGTACCAAGCCGCGAAGCTGGACTTCGGGCGTTCCACCTTGAAGCGCTGGGGCTGGCTGGGGGAGATGCCGTCGCGCAGCGGGTGAGTCTCGTGCAGGGCGGCGATGGTCGGGTTGTCGCCGGCGGCGAGACGATCCTCGCGCTCAGCGTCTGATCGGCCATGGTCTCAGCGGCCTTCTCCAAGGTCTTGCGATCGCGTGCGGTCAGGCCGGCGTCCGGGGTTGCGGCCCAACGGGCCAGCAACTCGGCACCGGAATTGAGTGCGTTGTCCACGTCGTCCATCACACGCACCTTGATGCGGGCGTCGTGCAGCCAGGAGACGTACGCGTCTTCCCAACCTTCGATGGTCACGGTCCATTCGCCGAGCTGACGCTTGACGGCCGCGTAGCCATCCTCAAGCTTCAGATCGCTGTGCTCGCCGCACTTGACCATCACGGTCCAACGATCGAGGCCGGGATTTACGCAGGTCATGGCCCGGCGCATGGTTTCCTTGCCGCGCGGGTTGCGCACGATGGCGGTGGCACCCACCTTGGTACGGCCTTCGATGAACACCTGGGCGGTCATCTCAAACGGTTCGCCGAGTTCCACACGGGCGGGGAAGATGCCGCGCTCCTCGGCGGGAGTGATGTCCATGACATTGATGCGGCCGAACTGGCCGGGCTCGTTTGCTTCGATGGACGGTGCGGGGGCTTCGACAGCCAGGCCTTTCAGCGCTACTGCGGCGCGTGCCGTTTCGGCGCTGACTCTCTTGCGCTTGGTTGCGGGGCTCTTTCGGGCAGAAGTCGCCTTTGACTTCGTTTTCGTGGTGCTGTTATCGGTATTACTAGTGCGCGTGGTCGCGCGATGTTGTACTGCTGCCATAAGGCCCTATTCTAAGGGCTTTTGAACATATGTTGCGCATTGTGGATAACTATCAGGTAAACGTTCGGTCAACCGCATGAGGTGGATAACTCGGCGGAAGAGTTATCCACAACTCGCCGGCAAACGGCAAGCTCGGACCACATAGGTCGAAAAACCGGCTGTAGCGAATGAAAATCTGCCATGATCGTGGCCTACCCGCACACAGTGCAGTATGCGGGGAAACGTACCAGGAAAGGACGAATGATGATAACGACATGGCGGCAACGGGGCATGGCCATCGTAGCGATGCTGACCGGTCTGATAATAATGGTGGGAGTGGTGTTCGGCTCGGCGAATACGGCGTATGCCGCGACGTTGACGCCCGCCGACGAAAGATATCACGTGGCGTTTCCATACAACGATATGGAATATTACGTCGGTGTCGCGGGGCTGGACGCTTCGGGCAACAAGTACTACTGCATCGAAGCGGGGAAACTGAGCGACTATGTGATAGGCCCCACCACGGTGCTTGCCTCCGATGAGAACGCCCGGCGTATGGCATGGATCCTTGACCGGTACCGCGACACGGATGCCGCCACCCATGCGGCGATCGGCATCATCGTGCAGGATCACTTCGGGCGCGATCGGGACGAGTGGGCGAGACAGATGGCGGTCATTCAAGGCCGGTACCCCGAGATCGTGGCGAAGGCGGCCCGGATATGGGATCAATCGGCCGGCAAGACGCCTGCGGGCACGACGGTGGAACGCACCGATGCCGAGGCTTTGCGCAGCGGTTCCATCTCGGTGAAAGTGGTGAACCGCGCCGGTGACGCGATCGCGGGAGTGCCGTTCACCGTCACCTTGCAGGGGGCGGCGCGGTTCGTCCAAGGCGGCAACACGTTCTCGGGGGTGTCGACGAGCGCCGGGTCCTCGATCGCGTGGGAGGCGACCGGCGCCGGCGAGGTGACGGCGAACACCACATACGAGTATGGGCGGATGCACGTCATGGACAGCACTCAGGACATGCTGGCCTTTGACTCGATGGCTTCCACTGGCGGCGCGTCGACGACATTTCGGGTGCGTAAGGATTTTGTTCCGGCGGTATCCACCAAGGTCTCCGAGAAGGTGCTTGATGTGGCTTCTCCGGTGTTCGATGACGTGACCAGTGGCGTGGCGGATGCGGACAGTTATTGGGTGCCCGATTTGGAATTGCAGGCCCGCGGATACTATTTCGATGGTCTTGATACGGGCGATGTGGGCAATGTCATTACGCCGAATGCACAAGAGAGCGCCGATGCTTTTCTTGCGCGATTGGCGACTTTGGGTTATGAGCCGGTGGCCTATGGCAAGGCCTCTTTCACCGGGGTGGGGCAGCAGGCACGTGTGCAGGCCATGACCAAGCCGGATGACGGTGCCGCTTACCGGACCAAGCAGAATAGCGGTTTTGGCACATGGGTATGGGTGTTTCGGCGGTCCGAGCAGAGCAAACAGGCGCAGGAATACCTTATAGGCGACTGGATAAGTCCGTTTATGGAGGCTGCGGAAAGCAATACAAGTCGCAGGAAGCTAGAAGTCATGTCGACGGTCACCGAGCATTCGGCGGATATCGGTGCCGAGCTCAGCGACACCATTACCGTATCGGGGTTCCCTGCGGATCATGGCCAGTATGCCGGCAACGAAGAGTATGAGTTCGCGGCGGATCGGCCGTATGCGACGGTGAGCGTATGGTGGTCCGGCGATCCCGACAACCCCTCCAACGATGAGGCGTACAAGCCATCTGGGGGAGAGGTTCCCACGGAAGACGACAACCACCGGTTGCTGGCCACCTGGGAGATTCCCGCGATGAACGGCACGTTCAAAATCGGCGCCGGGGCGTTGGACGCGCATGGCGCTCCTATGTATCTGACCGCCGAACGGCCTGGGTGGTACGTGTTCGTCTGGCGGTTCGAGGGGGATGACCGTGTTTCCCCGGCGTCCAGCCGGTATGACGATGCCTGGGAGCGTGTGCGGGTGTTGCCCCCATGCGAGTCGGAGAAACCGTGCGAACCGGAGAAACCCGAGACGCCGCCGGCGCCGGCGGAGGCAACCACGCCCAACCCTCGCCCGTCACTGCCCGTCACGGGTGGCGATGTGTCGCTTGCCTCGGTTCTGGCCGTGTCAGCTCTGGCGATAGGCGCCATACTGTCCATCGTCGTTCGGTGGCGTCGTCGCTATGACCGATTCAAGCACTGGACGATGCGCTGGCCGATACGTTGACCCGCTGCGGCATGATGCCGATGATGTCGGCTGGATGGTGAACCACACTCCGCTTCTGAGCAGAAGAACGGGAGCTGGGCACGAAGTCGATCGTAACATACGACTTGTGCCCGGCTTCCGCTTCGTTGAGAAACTTCACGCCTGTCGCCTCCCGTGGATTAGACAACTGAAGATCCGCGATGAAAATGACGAGACGTTTATGATCGCCGACTTCCCTGGGCACCGTAGCTGCCTGATCGCCTTTCATCCATATCGCCACGGTAAACGGAAAGGCCGCTGATTTCGGTACCGAAATCAGCGGCCATATAACCACGTTCGTAGCGGGGCATGGATTTGAACCTTGGACCTCTGGGGACACCAGAGGTCCAAGATTCATATGGGCTTCTGAGCTTATCCAAGCTCAGTTTAGCCGCTTAAAGCTAGGGGTGCATGATGAATCATGAGAAACAAGATCAGCGCACCGGTCCCATGGCGCGAAAGCATCAACGGGTGGACTGACACCCTTAGGGCGGCCGGCCTATCAGCACAGACAATCAAAAGCCGTCGATACAAGATGGTGCATCTCGCGACATTGCTCATGCCATCAGGTCCCGAAGACGTGACCACGGAGCAGATCGTGCAGGCGTTCGCACGGCAGCAATGGAAACCCGAGACGCGCAAAGCGTACAGGAACACCATATCGTCGTTCTTCCGATGGCTGCATAAAAGCGGCAGACGGTCGGATGATCCGAGTCTGGACGTGCCAAGGGTGAAGAAGCCGCACGCGCATCCCAGACCATGCCCGGACCGTTACATCGCTGCGGCGATGGAGAAGGCCACGTCGTCGGAAAAACTCATGATCCGGCTCGGTGCGGAGTGCGGGCTGCGGCGTGGTGAGATCGCACGGGTCCACAGCGATGACGTGGTGGCAGACAGCGCCGGCCGGTCATTGATCGTGCGCGGCAAAGGCGACAAGCAGCGCATAGTGCCGTTGCCGGATGATCTGGCCGGCATCATCATGGACGCGCGGGGCTACCTGTTCCCTGGCCGGTTCGGCGGCCACGTCGAGGAATCATATGTCGGCGACCACATCAGCCATCTGCTGCCGCGCGGGTACGCCGCGCACACGTTACGCCACCGGTTCGCTACCACGGCCTACGCCGCCACACACGACCTGTTCGTGGTCGCGGAACTGCTCGGCCATGAATCGGTTGAGACCACGGAGCATTACGTGGCGATGCCGGACGGCCGTCTACGAGAGGCAGCGGCGGCCGTCCGTCTTATTTAGGCCGCGTGGCGTGCCGAGAGCCGTGCTTTCTTGGTGCGAGCCGCCTTCGTCACGTCGTTGTCCTTCCAGTAGCACCAGATGGCGCTGCCGGCTGTCCATGCGAGGCTCACGAGCTGCGTGATGGTCGTGTCATCGATGTTGAGCACCGGATGGCCGAACATGGTCAGTGCCTGGTTGACAAGCGCAAGGAGCAGCACGAGGAATCTGGATATTGTGCCGCCGTCGATTCTCGGCGTTGATGCCTCGGCGTCGTCATCGGTGGCGGCCTGTATCTGCGCGGAGACCGGCATCACGGTTACTTCCGTTGTGCTTGCCGTCGGTAGTCGGTTTTCCGTCGTGTCGGTCATTTCGTGGTCCCTTCCAGCTTGCTGATTTTTTCGGACAATTCGTTGATCTGCTGCTGCTGCGTCTCGATGGTTTTGGTGAGCTGTTTCAGCATTCCGGGTATCTCGAAGCAGATGGTGTTGTAGATGTTGCCGCCCGGTGCTGAGCCTTGTAGCTGTATTGCATGATGCTGTCACGGACACGCTGCGGCAGCTCGTAGGCGAGCAGGTTGTACATGTTGCCGCCCGGTGTGGCGTTCTTTCCGGCGGGCTTGTAGGCCCAGTTCCATACTTCATCGCCTGCGTTTGACATGGTTCCTCCCTCGAGTATCTGATTTGCTTTGTCGATGATCTGCTTGTATGGCAGGCCGTTGGGCGCGAGGTCGGGGCATGAGAGGTGGTCTGTGCCTGGGATCTCCCGGTGCAGCCAGACATTGCCTTTCAGCGTCGTGCCACAGTTTCGTCCACCCGTACCTGCGTGCGATGTCGGCGCAGAGGCGCGCGCTTGCGTCGATGCACTCCTGAGTGCAGACCGCACCGTTGGCCATTCCTCCCTCATGCTCGATGCTGATGGTCGAATTGTTCGATTCGTAGTTCGCGTCGGAATAGCTGCCGTCGAGTTCCGACACGTATTGGTGGATCTCTCCGGTCGCGCCGATGCCGTAGTGGGCCGAGGCACGGCTTGACTGGCTGGCGAACGTGGCATCTGTGCCGGCGAGGTATCCGACCATGATGTGCAAAGTGATGTGGGTGACGCCGTAGCCGTTGCGGCCCACGTAGTGGTTCGGGCTTCCTTTCCAGATGATGTCGCTCATGTTGGCTCCGTTCTAGTCGTTGAAAAGGTCTTCAGGTGGTTCCGGCGGTGGTGGTGGGGCGCGGCGGTAGATGTGGTCGATGAGTTGCCGGTTCCATTGCCATAGGCGTTGGTTGTCGGCCTGCATCTTCTGTGCGAGCCTGTAGGCTTCCATCTTGTTCTTCGCGGCGGCCGAGAGGGTGGAGACCAGTGCGCCGACGACCGCGCCGACCGCGCCGACGATGGCGATAATGAGATCCGTCATGCGGCCGGCCACATCATGGTTGCATAACGACTGTCGGAGATTTGCCCGCCTCCGCGACGCGAGTAGACGATGACTCCGGTGGGTTTGACGATGAATACACCGATTGAATTGTTGTTGGAGCACATCGGTGCGAAATTCAGTTCGAGCGGCGGTCGTGCTTCCTCGGGGAGCGTGCCTGGCATTTGGCTTTCGCTCCATCCTTTGGTGCCACTGTCCGAAAGATTAACCGTGACGTAAACGAATCCATGTTTCATCATGTATTCGCATTTCCAGCCTGATTTGTTGACGAGCGTTGTTTTGGCTTTGTCATCGGCGGTGTACCAGTGTGCGTGATGCCAGCTGGTCCCGTCCCAGATGTACGGGCCGGTGTTGTCGCCGTCCGAGGTGACGAAGCCGGTCTGGCCGACCGTGGCCGTCTGTGCCTTCAGCGATTCGAGCGTGGTAGCGATCACAGGTGTCGCACCGGCTGGGGTGGAGCGCTGGTCGACCGTGTAAAGCGCCTGCTCTACCGTGTCGGCCATGACCTTGAACGACCCCGCCGCAGATGACACGAGGTCGGAGCCTTCCGGATATGAGAGCCCGTAGATGGGTGTTGTTGCTGTCATTGTGTTCCTTCCTTTTCGGCGGTGGGCGAAGAAGTGTCGATGATCTGGATCATCGAGAGGTCGCAGATGTGCAGGTCGAGCTGCTGCCAGCTGAGGGTGGGCAGGTCGGCCCATGTGATCCGTTCCGTCAGCAGCGGCCGGAGCGCGGCCAGCGTCGCTTCCTGGGTGAGTGTGGGCTTGCCCGAACGCCACCGGTATGAGAGCGTCCCGCCGATGGTCGTGATGGGGCCGGTGAAGGACGGTCGGCCGTCTGAGCCGGTCAGGGCCGACGATTTGGCCTTGACGATGATGAATGGGCCGGATGGGCTTGCCTTGTACAGCCATGGCCGTCGTGCCGGTCGATTCGCGTGCTGTTGAACGTCACTGTCTCCGGTACCATGCGCAGGTCGTGCGATTCGAGCCATTGCGCGATGTTGGCGCGGTCCGTGTCGCTGACGTTCGAGGTGCCGCCGCTGTTCCAGACGCCGCCCGAGTCGTCCACGGCGAGCATGTCGGAATCGACGGTGAGGCTCTTCTGCATGACGGTCAATTGTGGTGGCAGACGGTCCTGGTCTCCCATCGTGATCTCCACGTCATCGAAAGAGAGCTTGCCGTTGTCCGATTTGACGCGTTTCGCGTTGATGACGACCTGTGTCAAAGGTTCGGTGATGCTCAGATCCGTCGATGCCTCGATGTCGGCCGCCGAGAGTGCGTATCGTGTCTCTCCGTCGGTGAGGACGTTGAGTCGGCCATCGGTTGACAGATGCACGGCGATTGGGTCGGCGAGGAACAGCGGCCTGATGGTAGATGCCGCGCCGTCGTAGACTTCGTGCCATTGAGGGAGTCGTGGCCCGACGGTGAGCCGGTGCAGCAGGTCGAGCTGCGATGGGTGGTCGGATGGCGTGTATGGTGCGACGCTTGACGGCAGGGCGAGCCCGTCCAGTTGGGCTTCCGGCGCTCCCTGCGCCGAGGCCCTGCGGTTCATCTCCTTGAGGCGTGCGGATGGCGTGCCTATCCAGTGCGCGCCGTTCCATTTCGCGGCCGTGTCTGTCGGTCCTTGGGATTGCAGGCGTTTCCATATGGCCATCCTCGATGTGGCGGAGAGTTTGAGCAGCCATCCGCCGTCGCTGGCCGGTTCGATGCTGCCGCCGGTGGACACGCTGCCGGCGAACATTGTTTCGGATGGCGAGTCTGGCGAGTCTGGCGAATACGTCTTGTGGAGCGAGTCGATGGGGATGCGCAGATCGCGCCAGCAGCCCATCGCTGGCGTCAGGTCCATCCATCGAGGCTGGTTGGAGAATTGGACGACCACTTTCATGCCGACCAGTGTCAATGCCTGGCCTGCGAGCCGTCCGGTGCGGTCGCGGAGGGTGAATGACATGACGGCAGGTTCGGGCTGTTCGTCGATGCTGTCGCTTCCCCAGTCGATGACGAACGAGTCGAGGGCTGTGATGTCCTTGGCGGAGTCGTTCACCGGTGTCCAGCCGTTGCCTGTGTCGATGAACATGAAGCACTGCTGCATATCTCATGACCTCCTTGCGTCGTAGTCGGCCAGGAGCCGTTTGATGGCCTTGGCGGTGCCGTCCTTGTCGATGACCTCGCCGTTGATCTCCACGTTCCAGGTGTTGATCACGGCTGGCGTGGCCGTGTTGCCTTGGGCGGAGAGGTTGAGTGGCATGGCCGCTAGTCTGCGGTTGGCGCGGCCGATGGCGGTTTCGACGTTGCTGTCGAACCCGGTGTTGAGGCCCTGGGCGAAGCCGGTCATGATGGCCTGGCCGGCGGGGATGAGCAGGCGACGGTCGTAGCTGATCGGGCCTTTGTGGGCTTGATCCAGTCGCCGATGCCGCTGATCCAGCCGGTCACGTTGTTCCAGGCGCCTTTGAGGCCGTCCCAGAAGCCGTTGATGATGCTTGCGCCTGCGTTGACGAGGATGCTGCCGGCGTTGGAGAAGAAACCGCCAATGGTGCCCGGCAGGCCTCGGAACCAGCCGACCACGCCGTTCCACGCGTTCCTAGCACCGTTCGCCGCCGAGCTGAAGATGCGACGATGGTGGAGCCGAGGCCGGAGAAGAAACCGGTGATGCCCTGCACGCAGGAGCCCAGGAAACTCGTGAAGCTCGACCACACGGCCCGGCCGGTGTTGGTGCAGGTAAAGAAGTAGGTGAGTACGGCCGTGAGCGCGGCGATGAGCGTGATGACCAGCATGATCGGGTTCGCGGCCATGACCGCGTTGAGCACCGCCTGAGCGACGGCGGCGACCTGCATTGCGGTGGTCACGGCGGTGACGGCTGCCACTGCGCCGCCGATCGCGGCGACGAGCGGGGTCACAAGATCCAGATTCTGGCTGATCCAGTTGCCTGCGGTCTTCAGCCAGCCGCCGACCGTCTGCGCGGCGGTTGCGACGGTGTTGAGTGCGTTGCCGAACGCGGTTCCGGCGGGCTGTCCTCCGGTCATCGCGTTCACGACGGCCATGATGCCGGTCCACAGTGATTGGAGTCCACCGCCGACCGACTGCGCGGCCGACTGCAGCGAGGTGAACGCTCCGGTGTCCTTGACCTGGCCGAAGAACGTCTGCAATCCCTGGACACCGGTGGTAGCGAGGCTGGTCACGGCGGCCGATGCGGCGTTGATGCCGCCCGTCACGGCCGGTTTGAACAGGTTGAACGCGTCGGTCAGACCGCCGGTCACGGCGGCTTCGAGGTTTCCCATGGCTCCCTCGATGGTGCTGGTCGATGTCGCGGCCTGTTTCGCCACGTCGGTCATGCCGAGGTCCATGAGCGCCTTGTTGAACTCGTCTGCGGTGATCTCGCCCTTGGACATGGCGTCGCGGAAGTTGCCCGTATACGCGCCGTTCTTCAGCAGCGCTCCTGGAGTTTGCCGGACGCGCCCGGAATGGCGTCGGCAAGCTGGTTCCAGTTCTCCGTGGTCAATTTTCCCGCGCCGGCCGTCTGGGTGAGCATCATCGCGACGCTCTTGAAACTGTCGGCGTTGCCTCCGGCCACCGCGTTGAGGTTGCCGGCCGCCTCGGTCAGTTCCATGTAGTTGCCGATGCCGTTTGCCGCGAGCTGCGCGGTGGTGTTCTGGATGTCATCGAGCCCGTACACGGTGTCGTCGGCGTATTTGCGGGTTTCCTTCGCGGCTGCCTGCACGGCTTTGGTGTCGATGCCGGCGAAGCTCATGGTGTTCATGAACTTGTCGGTGCTGTCCGACATGTTCACCACATCGCCGGCGAAGCCCTTTACCGTGTCCCACAGCGCGGTCACGCCCTTGACGGCCAATCCGCCGATGGCGCTGCCGAAAGCGGCCGCCTTCGTAGTGGTCTTCTCGAACGCCTTGACGGCATCATCGGCGTTGCCGGTGATGCGCACGTTCATGATCGCGCTGTGCGCCACGTTTCACTCCTTCCGTGATTCGGCTTCTTTGAGCAGTTCGGCCAGTCCGGTGCCCCAATCCAATTCGTCGGCCTCGTTCCTCCACTGCCATGGCGTGCCGCCGAAACGGTTGGCCCGGAGGAACGAGAGACGGCCAAGCGAGTCTTGGGGCCACGCGGCTAGTCCGTAGGGTTTCCCTCTTCCGGTTCCTCCTTCGCGGCAGCGAGGTCGAATGAGGCCACGGTGTCCAGCCAATGCTCGAAGTCTGGCAGATTGCGGCCGGCCATGCGCAGGGCCGCGTAGGCCGCGTATGCGCCGGAACGGACGGGTGACTGGGTGATTGGCCCCCAGCCCACGTCGATGGCGTGCGCCTCGGCCTTGCATGTCGCGCGCATCGTGATCGGCACGGTCTCGCTGGTACCGTCCGTGTAGGTGATTCTCGTGGTTGCCATTATTTTCCTTTCACTTGCTTCAGTGTCTTGTCGATGAAGTCCTTGTAGACCTTTTGCCATTGGCTCTCGGTGGAGGCGACGCCGTTGTTGACGAAGAGACGTGGCTTGATGTGGCGGGCGGGCCACCCGTAGTTGACTGGTCCTGCGTAGGGCACGGCCTTGCGGCCGGCGCGGATGACGCCGGCGCGTTTCGTCGCTCCGACACGCAGGCTGCCGGCCAGCCGGCCGGTTTTGCCTCGTGGGGCGAGGTTGCGGACGGCGGGCAGTGCGATCTGCGCTGCCGCGCGGTTCACTTCCTTCAGGTCGTCCATGTCCGCGCCGGCCTTGCGCATCGTCTGAACGAAGCGTTTCTGGCCGACGACCATCAATGCTTGTCAGCCATCACTCATCACTTGCCCGTGTACGGTGCGTGGGCGACGTTCGTGACGGCGAAGCTCAGATCGTTCGTGTTCTTCGATTTGACGTCGCCGCCGATGGCGATTGGCGCGATGGTGACGTTGAAGGTCCACTGGATCTTGCCGGTATTGTTCGGGACGAACTGGGCCGGCAGCGTCTCGCCCTTGTGGTCGAAGAGCCAGACGGCCAGACCGTCCTCGCTGAAGTCGTCGCCCACGGTGCCCTCGAACGTCCATGTTGTCGTGGTGTTCGTCTCCTCTGATCCGTCGAGGTAGGTGGTCGGGTCGTCGCTGCTGTTCGACGGGTTTAGCTGCGCCTTGGTCAGGTCGGCGCTGAAGTCCCTGCCGTTTTCGGTGTCGGTGATTTTGAAGATGCCTGGTCCGAGCGTGCGGATCTTTCCAGCCATGATTTTTTCCTTTCCTTGTCTTATTCGGTTTCCAGAGCGTTCAGCACGACCTGGTAGGCCGCCAGCGTGCCGGCTCCTGCGAGGTTCCAAGTCGCGGGCGTGGCCTTCTGAATGTTCAGGCCACGTTCGGCGAGCCGGTCGAGCGCTGTGAGGATGTCATCGACTGCGGATGGCTGCGTGGCCGGCGTGCCGGCGATGACGTCCAACGTCCAGACCGGTTCCGGCGGGCCCCATGATGGCCATTCCACGGTTGGCGGTTCGATGAACACCGCGACTTTGCCGGCCGCCGGGCGGATCAGTTGGGCGTCGATGCTGACGCTGCTGACCAGTCCATCGAGCATGTTGGTGAGCGTGTTCATCAGCGCGGCTCGTTGTTCCTGGATGTTCATGCAATCACCATGCCCCCGGTGAGCACGCCGGCGGCGCGGAGTTTCGGCCAGACCGAGCGGAGCGGGTCGGTGGAGATCCTGAACGGTTCCACAGTCGAATCGCCCACGTCCATCACGCCCAGGCGCGCGTCACGCATGTTGAACAGGTCCGCCGCGCAGGAGACGATGCAATCGGCCAGCAGATCGTCATCGACGGTGGCGGTGCCGACCGCGTGCGCGACGTATCGCTTCGCCGCCGCGAGTTTGACCGTGAGCCGTTCGTCCTCTCCGGCCGCACTCCAACCTCGTCGCGGAGCCGTTGCAGCAGGATGTTGTCATCGATCATCATGCCGCGGCGAACTTCACCGGAATCAGGCCGTCCGCATGGGTCGTGGCCACCGCCATATACCCGTAGACGCTGTAGCTGTTGGTCAGGCCGGTCACGTTCCCGTCGGTCAACTGCGCCGGGCCGCCGGACTCCCAGACGGTCACGGCGGCGGGATCGATGAAACTGGCCAATCCGGCATCGGCGTTCGGCAGCAGCACGACAGGGACGCGCATGAACGTGCCGGCCACGCCGGTCAGGTCGAAACTTCCGATGGTGTCCGACCCGTCGCCGCTGAGGTTGAAGAACCGGTCACCGGTATCCTTGAGTTTCACCAGTGCCTTGAGCACGTCCTTGGAGACCGCGAGGCGCGTCAGCGACACGTTGCGGTCGTCGGCCAGTTCGGACGCGTCGATGATGAGCGACACCCAATCGTCGATGGTCATGTTGGCCAACTGTGGCGCGTCGATCTTGTTGGCGTTAGAGGATGCGTCGCGCTGCGCCTTGATCTCCGCGTACAGGTGGTCGCGCACTGCCTTCTCGGTGGCCTTCGCGTAGGCGTTCTGCAATGCGGTGATCGCGGTGTTGAGCATCGGCGTGGTGCTGCGTTCGATGGTCTGGCGGCTCAAAGAAGTGTAGCCGCCGTAGGTGTTGATGTCGGCGGTCTTGGTGCCGAAGGCGACTTTTCCGAAGGAAAGCTCTGAGCCTTCCGTCTCCTGTTTGCCGACGGCTGTGGTGTCGGAGGTCACGACATGGTATTCCATGCTCATGCCGGTCGCCGGGAGCGTGTCATGGGTCAGGAGCTGTGAGACCTTGCGGCGGTCCTCGATCAGTTTGAGGTCGTCGGCGATCCAGGTGGCGGTGTTGCCGGTGTCCTTGGTGGAAATCAGGTCGCGGCATTCCTTCATCACGGTCATGGCCTGTTCGTCGCCTCGCGCGAGGGCCTGCATGTATTCGCCGTGGCTCCGGTACGCCGCGCCGATGGCAGCCGGTGCCGGTTTCGCGCCCATCTTGCTGATCTCGGCTTGATGCCGCGCTGTTCCTCCTGCATGGACTGGATCAGGTCCATCAGTTCGTTGTTGTTCTCCATGGTTTCCTTCCTTTGTTCCACGGCTGGTGCCGCTGATTTGGTCATTTTCGCGTTCTGGTAGGCTGGCCAGCTCACGATGCTGGTCTCAAGCAGACGGACCTTGCGGCGGTGGGTGATGCCGTCGCGGTCCTTCTGCGATTCGAGCGGGATGAATCCGACCGAGAAGCTGTCGAGCACGCCGTCACGTATCAGGGTCATGGCGTCGCGGCCGCGTGCCGTGTCGCTGATCCGCGCGGTGATGTGCAGTCCGTCGTCCGTGCTTTCCGCTTTGGTGATGCGGCCGATGGTCTCGCCGTGCTCGAAGCACAGTTTCGCCTCGTCAAGTCCCTCGAAAGAGCAATCACGGTCGAAGGTCTCCGCACCGTCCCATGTGTCGATGATGTCGCCGAACGGCACGGCGACGCCTTCCACGGTCGAGGTGCCGGAGTCGTCGGCGGAGCGGAGTGTCAGGCCCTTCCAGGCGATTGTGCGTTTCTCGATGTTCATTGGTCTTCTTCCTTTCCGAGTGCCGGCAGCCCTTCCTTGCGCCTCACGTCATCGACGGTGAGGAAACCGGCCTCGATGGCGGTCTTGTAGGCCGTGTAGCGGTCGCTCATGTTCGCGCGCTGCGAGCTGTCCCAGTCGAACTTCGCGGTCCGGCCGCGCGGCAGGAGCCGGTTGAAGATCTCCTCGATCTCGCCGGTGTAGGCCGCCAGCGTGTAGTCGGCGAACTCTATCCACGACTGTTCGATGTTGCTGTAGGTGAGGTTCGAGCCATCGACGGCGGCGAGCATGATGCTTGCCGGGATGCCGAGCAGACGGGCGATCTGCGTGGTGTCGAACTTCTGGGTCTCAAGAAACTGCAAGTCTGCTGGCTTAAGTGAGAGCGGCACGTATTCCAGGTTCTTGCCGACTACCTTGATGTCGCCGGCCTCGCCCGACGCCTTCCATGATGCCTTGGCCTGCTGCGCGGCTTCCTGTGTGATGTTCTCTGATGTGCGCAGATAGCCCTTGAGGTTCGAGCCGTCCGTGAAGAACCTCGCCTTGTAGTCGCGGGCGAGCTGCGCGGCATCGATCTCCTCGCGTGCCGCCGAGATGGGGCCGAGCCCGCGCAGTCGGCCGGGCACGTTGAGGAATTTGCTGTGCACGACGTCATCGGCGGTGTAGGCATGGCCGAGATAGGAGAACCGCAGGTCGGGGCGTGCCGGGTCGTCGCTTTCGTCGGTGACGGTCACGTATTGCGGCGGCAGCATCTCGCAGGTGACGATCTCGCCTTTCCAATCGCGCACGATGCGCGTGAAGGCGTTGCCGTCGAGCACGAGCGATGCCACGATGTCGGCGATGAAATCACGGCGGGAACGGGAGACGTCCGGCTGCAACACCATGGGGCTCACGTCCGGTAGGTCACGGCCGCCGCGCTGTTCCACGATCGGCAGGCCGGTGATGGCGGTCTGAAGCACCTGCACGCCACGGAACACGGTTGAGAGTTGCAACGGTTCGGTGGCCGGCCCCCGTTTCGGCGGCTTGATGCCGTCCGGCATGTCCGTGCCGTCCGCGCCGCGCGTGAGCACGCGTCCTGCGAGCTTCATTCGTTCCCAAAGATTCATGACGCCGAGGATATGGCCGTGGTTCCGTCACTGCCAAAAAAACGGTGACAAACGGTGACAAACGGTGACAAACGGTGACAAACGGTGACAAACGGTGACACGTCAGAAGATTTGCAACGTGCCGTCAGATGCAGGTGATGCGCGCCCCACGCGGCCAGCATGCATGATTCGATCGGTGAGGTCAGCCCGGTGCTGCCGCGCCGTGTGACGCGCCATGCGTCGCCGCTCCACGTCCTCGCGCAGTTGGCCGCGCTTGCGTCGAGCTCGGTATCGGCGGCGTGGCGGATCAGCTTGTTCCGCAGGCCGCTGACGAATGCCTGGCCGACCGCGAGGTAGTCGGATGATTGCATGGCGATGAAGTCGATAAGCGGATCACCGGCTTCGTCGGTCATGGATGCGAGCCGGTCGTGCAGGTCGGCGTTTGGTCCCTTGCAGTCCATGACCAGGGGAGCGTGGTAGGTGTCGCAGATTCTCGTGATCTCGGCGGGTGCCATGCCGGTGCCGTCCAGGACTTCGAGCAGTTGCACGGTCACGGTGCCGTCCGTGTTGACGATCGCGGCGGAGACTGACGTGTTCGTGGCGTCCACGTCCACGGCGGCGGCGATCACCACGGGTCGGCCGTCGATCCGGTCCGGCGTGATCGGCGTGGCCAACGTGGATTGCCATAGCTGGTCGGGGATGACGCGCTCGGCCACTCCGTTGTCTCGCCGGTTGCCGAAGGCGCGCGCCCAACCGGCCTCGTTGCCGGCGAACTGCTCGCGGAAGTCGCGCAATTGGCGGATGTCCCAGAGCAGGCCGGCGGCGGGATGCCATTTCAGGATCGTCTGGAAGTCCTCGGGGTCGGCGTCGTCGGGGATGCCGAAATCGAACCAGCAGGTGCGTTTCGGCACGTTACCGGCGCGGAAGGAGTCGAGCAGGCCGTTGAGGAACGTGGAATCTGCCGTGCCTTCGGTCGAGGTTATCCAGATCTGGGGCTGGACGCCGGTGAAGTGCAGTCTCGTGTTCATGGTCGGTGCCATGCCGTCGAGGATCAGTTTGCCGGTCTCGTCGTCCAAGCTGAATGCCTCGTCGATGGTGAATTTGTCCATCTGCGTGCCATGGCCGGCCACTTTGGTCACGGCCAATGGGCAGATGAAGCTGCCGTTGCGGAAACGCTGCTCCATCCCGCCGTTGGAAAGCCTCGGCTTGAGGGCGAACGGCGCGAGCTTCGATTTTGAGAGCTGCTGCACGAAGTCCTTGAAATGCTTCTCGGCGTCCTTGCCGGTCTGCGCGAGGTAATAGATCTTCCGGTCTGGGCCGAGCAGAGCGTTGCGTGTGTCCTCGGTATCGATCAGCGTGCTCTTGCCGCACTGGCGCGGAGTGGAAAGTACCACACGGTCGTAATAGTACGTTCCGGTGGCAGGGTCGATTTCCCCGGCGACGTCGGCCACGTATCGCTGCCATGGCAGCAGCGGCTTGCCGAGCATCTCGCAGTCCGTGCGACGATCGCGCCGTCGGTCGGCCGCGTTTCGTCGCGTTTCGTGCCGCCGCGCATGAGCATGGTCACAGTCCGGCCTTCGCGTCGGAGATGAAGTCGGTCAGCGTCGGGTCGAGCTGCGGCTGTTCCGGATACATCGCCTTGAGTTCCTGGAACCATGTGAGCAGTGATGTCATGTTGCGGCTGATCTCGCGTCCCTTGCTGTTCTGGATGTCGATGTTCCTGGCTATCGAGAGCATCGACTTGCAGATGTAGGTTGCTTCCGGCGTCAACGTCTTGCCATCCACGAAGCTTTTGATGAGATTCATGGTCGCCTGCTCCTGAAGGCCGCTGATGCCGTAGGGATGCGTGTATTCCTCGAAACCTTCCAACGTTCCTTGATTCATGATGTGTTTTCCTTGGTTTTCCAACGTTTTCATGCTTTTTTGCATGGTTCTGGGGGGAGAAAAGACTTGGCGCGGGGTCTTTTGGGCGTCGACTGTTTAAAAAAGCGGGTCACCATCGCGGCCGAGCGGCCGGAGAGTCGCGGCGGAGTCCGAGAGCGGCGAGGCGTTGTCGTCTGGCGGCGAGGCGGGCGTCCACGGCCTGCTGTGTGAGATGCAGCGCGTACCACTGCTGCGCCGTCCGATACTCCTGCGGCGTGAGGTCGAGAGCGAACGTGGAATCGGCCGGTGTCTCGATGACGTGCACATCGTAGTCCAATGCCAGCCATTCGGCCAGCATGTCGGGATGGCGGCGGGAGCGTGGCAGCGTGCGCACCAGCCACACGTCCAACGGCTCCGAGCTCTTGGCCAGCGTGCGGGCCGCGCCGTCCCATGCCATCGCGGCGGCGAGGCGCAGCCCGTCGGTCGCTTTGGATTGCGTCGGGCACAGGTCGCGCAGCAGACTGTCGAAGCTGACCACGATGCTGTCACGGCGGAGCATGGACTGCATGGCCATGCCGAAGTCTGCGCGTGGAGGTCCGATGACCGCGTGCAGGGTCGCGCCGTATCCGGACAGCACGCGGTCCTGGCGCATCGCGTTGCAATGCTTGCATGCGCGGCGCAGGTTGGCCACGGTGTCCCTGCCTCCGTGGCTGTACGGTACGATGTGGTCGTCCTCGGTCGCGGTGATGGAGCAGCCCGGCATGCCGAGCCAGCACCGGTTGCCGTATGTGGCGATGACCTTCGCTCTGATGCGTGGATCTACGGTCTGTCTTCTCATGCTTTGCCTTTCTCTCGTTGGGTGAGTATCCAGCCGTTCACGTCCTGTTCGGCGTACATGATCGAGTTGCCGATGCGGATTGGCGGCGGTCCGATGATCGGGATGGACTGCCGCCACCGGATCAGCGTGCGTTTGCTGACGTTTAGTCTGGTCGCGGCCTCGGTGGTGGTCAGCATGCTGATGCGGGTCATGCCGTGGCCTTGTCCCTGAGCAGCAGCGCGATCTGTTCCAGCTTCGCGGCGACAATCGGCCAGTCGGCCTTCGAGATGTCCGACCAGACCATGCGCGGCCCGTCCGGGCAGATGATGTTCTGGCCTATCTCCACATCGCCGGGCTGCGGCAGGTCGTGGTCCTCGACGTCAAGCGAGATGTGAATCTGCGGTTTCAAAACAGTGGCTCACCTTCATATGCGGTTTGTGGTTTCGTCTGCGGCCGGTATGGCGTGTAGGCGGTTGCCCATTTGCGGAAACTGCGGCAGTCGATGCGCCATGCGCCGGCCTTGTACGCCGGTAGGCCGTCATCGCACAGACTGAGCAGGGCCGGTACGTTCGGCTCCCCGAGCGCCCGGCAGACCTGGAACAGTTCGATGTCGGTGCGCCGGTTGTTCGCCGCGATGCGGTCCACAGCGTCGGAGAAGCCCTGCATGAGCATCCTGCGCGATTCCTCCGGGTAGTTCAGCACCTCGTGCAACGACGGCTTAATCCTCGATGACATAGGCCCACATCCCGCACCATTGGCCAGCGTCAACAGCAGAGACTCGGAATCGTACATCTTGCCGGCGGCGGGAGAACGGTAGACGGGAGCTGGCACGCCCTGCTCTCCGTAGGCCATTTTCAGAGCGGCCTGGAGCTGGTTGTCGTTCAATCCGGACGCCTTCATCAACGACTGTCGTGAGGTGTTCGCCCTGCATCTGATGTTCTTGTCGATCATCGGGAGTGTCATCCTCATCTGCGTCCTGAGTTTGTCGGGGAATGTTGCCTTGCTCAATTTCAATCCTTCCTGTAGCTTTCGGTTGGTGAGCGCTTGAGAGGTCAAGACCTAGAATCTGCTGATGAAACGCTCGGCCGAGATTCCCCGGCCGGGCCGTCAACAGATTCCAAAGGTCTCGCAGAACGTTTCGGTCGGAGCCGCGCCGTCGATAACAAGAGCGGCCGAAGCCGCCGGGAATGGTCCCCAATCAGCCACGGCCGAAGCCGTCTATGGTCGCCCGATTCCGCCTTAATCGACGGCCTGAGAGGGTCGGGAGCTAAATTTCGTCTCGCAAATGGCGCGATAGCCACGCGCCTGGCGTTGCCGGTCGCTAACCCGGCTCAGCGGTGGCAGGGGTACGCCGTACGCCCCATATGCCGTTAAGTTTTGTCAGTCGTCGTCGTTGAGGAAATCATCCAGAAGGACGATCGAGAGCACCAGCCCCAGCATGAACAACACGAAGGGGCTGAGCAGAATCAGAAGAACGATCTGGATGAAACGTTTCACTGCTCGAAGCATCGCGCTATCTGCCTTTCCAAGTCCTCAAGCTCGACGCCGTTGAACGGGACGCGCACCGTCATGCCGTCCTCCGTCTCGACGATCAGCTCGAAGAAGCAATGCCGTTTGCCGTCCACCCGCTTGACTGTGACGCTCATTCCTGGGCTCCTTCCCATTCACGGCGAGCTCGACGCGCGTGCGTCATCGCCTTGTTGATCGCGCCCTTCATCGTCTGAAGTCGCCCATGTCCAGACCATCGAACCCGAACGTGCTTCCGGCCACCTTGATGCGGCAGGCGAAGCGGTAGGGGTTGCCGCCGGTGCATTCCGACGGGTCGATGTCCTGCACCTGGAAGTAATTGCTGGTGCATTCCGGATTGAAAACGCTCATTTCACTGCTCCTTGATTCATGGATTTAGGCTCCTTCCTCCGCAGCGATAGGCTTGTAATCGCACAAACCAAACCTTTCAAACAACGAAGGAAGGAAGAACAATGAGTGACGAAAACACGTTCGACTTCGCCCTTTACCTGGGAACGACCACGCCGCTTACCATCACCGGTGCGACGGCCTCCACGGTCAGTGAGCTCTCCGAACGTCTGAAGTCCGGCACCAGCTTCGTCCAGACCGTCAGGTTCCCGACATGAGCATCCACGCCATCACCATCAACCCCAAGGCCGTTCCGTGGTGGCAGATCGACGCTGGCGACGTCGTGCTTCCCATGCAGATCTTCTAACGCCGCTGGATTGTCGAGCGTGGCCATGACACCACGCTTGACAATCGCGGCCTGCTCTGGCGTCAACGCCTGATTATGGATGTACACGGCGCGCGCATTAAGGACAATGCAGCCCTCGCCGACAATCCTCACCGATTCAGCCGATACGACGGCGACAGCACCCGAAGCGTCATGAATCAGCATCATTTCACCTCCGATCTGCCATCGACGGCGGCACACCCATTGCCTCGCGGGCCAAGTCCTCCGCATAACCCGCCACCGACAACGCTTCGTCGGCCTTCCACTTGGCGTCGCCGACGAGAGATTCAGCGTGCAAAGCGACACCCAGCGCCACAATTGAAACAATCAAAGAAACAAGCCCAAGCACCGTCACTTCACCTCCAACGGAACTCGCCCAAGGAGCACATCGGCGCTGACATGCAAGAGTTCGGCAAGCTCGTTTATCTCATTCGCGCTGAAAGCGATTCGGCCAGTGCATTTCTGCGAGACCGTGGACCGTGAGCAGTGCAATATTTCAGCGACTTCTGCCTGTGTCAGGCCATTGAGTCCCATAAGGCGTTTGACCTTTTCACCTACAGTGGGCGAATCTACTAAAATGTTTGTCACACTCACATCTAACCACGAATATAGTTAGACCTGCTCGTTCGGCGTGTCGTGTTCTATCTTTTTGTTAGTTTCGCTAAACTTATGTGCTATGACAACAGCAACAATCAGCCCTAAGGTCGCAGCTCAGGCCGAATCTGTCAGTTTGCAGGATATAGTCACGCGAAATATGAAAGTGGCCATGACTCTTCGCAATGTCAAACAAAAGGATCTGGCGAACGCTCTTGGTGTCGATAGGTCTTCGATTTCACAGAAGATGACTAGGCGAGTGGCATGGAGCCTTGAAGATATAGAAAAAGCCTCGGACTTCTTCCATGTGAAGCCCGAGGCGTTGGTAGCGGGGCATGGATTTGAACCATGGACCTCTGGGTTATGAGCCCAGCGAGCTACCGAGCTGCTCCACCCCGCGTCGGCTTGTCTCTCAGACAGCTCTATCTACAATAGGTGCAGATTCCAGAAAGTCAACATCGGCGTGTCGCGTCATCTTCCCGCGGTTTTAAAACGTGAATTGGCTCACGCAGCGAGGGGTTTGGGGCGGAGTCGGAGTCGGGGTAATAACGCGCCATAAATGGCCGTTATAGGAATGCCCTGAACCGTTATCCCGAATATTGACATAATAGGAACATGCCTATCAAGATCCCCAGTGGCCTGCCGGCCAGAGATATCCTCGATTCGGAGCGCATCTTCGCTCTGGAGAAGCCCGAGGCGGAGCGTCAGCGCGTCCGCCCGCTCAACTGGTGATCCTGAACTTGATGCCTAAGAAAATCGAGACTGAAACACAGCTGCTGCGTCTGATTTCCAAGTCGCCGCTGCAGGTCGAAATCGACTTCATGAAGACCTCCACGCATGAGGCCACGCACGTTTCCGCCGATCATCTCGTCAAGTTCTACGAAAACCTCGATGCGTTCAAAGACAACTATTACGACGGTTTTGTGGTCACCGGCGCGCCTGTAGAGCATATGCCGTTCGAAGATGTGGACTACTGGGACGAGTTCAAGACGATTCTCGACTGGGCCTCCACCCATGTGTTCTCCACCATATACCTGTGCTGGGGTGCGATGGGCGCACTGTACTACCGCTACGGCATCCACAAGGTGGATTACCCCGAGAAGATTTTCGGCGTATTCCCGCAGTACCTGCAGGATGAATACTGCTTCCTGACCAATGGCTTCGACGAGATTGATCTGCAGCCGCACTCCCGCCTCGCCGGCGTGAACGAAAACGAGGTACGTGCCAACCATGACCTTCAGATCTTGACTTGGGGGCCGCAGTCCGGCCCGGGCCTGATCGCCACGCGTGACTTCTCCGAAGTGTTCGCGCTCGGCCATTGGGAGTACGGCAAGTACACGCTCGCCGAAGAATACGAGCGCGATATGGCCAAGGGCATGACCAACGTGCCCTTCCCGAAGAACTACTTCCCGCATGACGATCCGAAGCTGGAACCGTTGTTCGCCTGGCGCGCCCACGCCAATCTGCTGTGGCGCAACTGGCTCAACTGGGTGTACCAGACCACGCCGTATGACCTGACCGAGGTGCCGCAGCTCAGGCTGAGAAGAAGCTCGGTACTGATCGTTCGATTCGGCATGAGCCGGGCGGGCCGCGCAGGATGATTTCAAGCCGTTTGTGCATGACGGGTATGGGGTGATTCAGGGCTGAGCCTACGATCTCCCCTCAGTCGCCTACGACGACACGCTCCCCTGCGACGGGGACTCCTTTGCTTCTCCTTCACGGCTCGGCCCATCAGAGGGAGCTACTGTTGGAGGTTGCGTTCGTAGCGTGGACGGTTGTTCGTCCACGATGTGGACGGCTTGATGAACGTAATGCCACACATCCGCGTAATGCGACCAATAGTGCACAACGTTCGCGAAACGCCCGGGAAAACCTTGCAGCAGTAGGGATTTCAGGAGACTCGCCGGTATAATATTGACATTGTCTAGACGCAGGCAAATAATCACTCTTCAGTCATTCGGAGCCGAATGCCCAGCGCAGACTCCGTGTCCATGCCCGGCAGACTCCACACCGAGGAGACAAAAAAAGACGAAAGTAACGAGCACGTCACATTTGCCTGCCCGGTGGGTTTAAACTGACACCTGACATTGAAGAAGCAGGAGGCGTGATATGGTCGGTTCGCTCAGCGCAGGATTGCTGTTGGCTGACGAGGCAGGCGCTCATCTGCCCTCGGTTGATGACTTCCTTCCCCCGGAGATTCTGTTCCAGGGAACTCCGTTTGCCATCAACCGCATTATTTTGATTCGTATCGTGGCAACCATCGTGCTGTTGGTGGTGCTCGGCGTGACCGCAAAGCGCGCCAAGCTCATCCCCGGCCGTTGGCAGGGCGTAGTCGAGTACGGTCTCGACTTCGTGCGCGACAAGGTCGTGTATGACGTGATGGGTGAGGCCCGTGGCAAGCGCTACGTGCCGATGATCACCACCCTGTTCTTCACGATCTTCATTTTCAACCTGTGCGGCATCATTCCAGGTATGAACATGGCGGCCAACGCCACGGTGGTCATGCCGCTCGTGTTCGCTGTCTGGACACTGATCCAGTACTGGATCGCCGCCATCCGCTCGCAGGGCCTCGGCCACTATCTGCGCCACGAGCTGTTCACCCCCGGTGTGCCGTGGCCGGTCTATTTCCTGCTGGCTCCGATCAACCTGCTTGAGCTGTTGATCATCCGCCCGGCCTCCCTGACCATCCGTCTGTTCGCCAACATGGTTTCCGGCCACCTTATGGTCGCCACCTGCCTGGCGTTCGCACAGTTCTGGATGGTTGACGCGGTCAACAAGCTGCAGGGCATCCCGGTGGGTGCGCTGTGGTTCGCCGGTGGTTTCGCCATGACCTGCTTCGAGGCGTTCGTCGCCTTCCTGCAAGCCTACGTCTTCGCGATTCTTTCCACCGTGTACATCAACCTGAGCTTCCCGGAAGAGTGACGGGCGACTAACCCGCCGCTTCCGGTCCCCGGTCTGGGAAAATCGCAGACCGACCAAACCCCAAGATTTATAACGTCGCCAAGTACGTTAGAAAGGAAACACAATGGATATCATCACCCTCGCAGAGGTCGCCGGCAACCTGTCCGTCATCGGTTACGGTATCGGTACTCTTGGCCCTGGCATTGGTCTGGGCATCCTCTTCGGCAAGGCCATGGAATCCACCGCTCGTCAGCCTGAGATGTCCGGCAAGATCCAGACCATCATGTTCATCGGCCTGGCTCTGGTCGAGGTGCTGGCACTGATCGGCTTCGTCGCCGCCCTGATCATCTGATCTGCGCAGATCAACAGACGAAAACCGATTATGTCCATCACTGAAAGGAGGGCTTGATGACACAAGCAGCAAGCGGGATTGACCTGTTCATTCCTGAGGTTTATGACATCGTATGGTCGCTGATCATTCTTGTCATCGTTGCGGTGTTCTTCTACAAGTTCTTCATGCCGAAGTTCAATGCGATCTTCGACGAGCGCGCCGCCAAGATTCAGGCAACATCGCCAAGGCGGAGCAGGCTAGGAAGGACGCCGACGAGGCCAAGGCCAAGTATGAGGCCCAGCTGAGCACCGCCCGTGTGGACGCCGCCAAGATTCGCGACGACGCCCGTGCGGAAGCGTCCCACATCATCGCCGACGCTCGTTCCCGCGCCGAGTCCGATGCGGCCCAGATCACCGCATCCGCACAGCGCTCGATCGAATCCCAGCACCAGCAGGCCATCGTCTCGCTCAAGGGCGAGGTCGGCGCACTTGCCACCGCCCTGGCCGGCAAGATCCTCGGTGCCAAGCTGGAAGACAACGACGTGCAGTCCTCGATGATCGATTCGATGATCGACGACCTGGGCGCCAAGAAGTGACCGTGACCATCCGTAACCAGAAAGGGAGGTGACCATGCGAGGAGAGGCATCACGTATTGCAGACCGCGAGTCGCGTGATTCGCTGGCCCCGAAACTGCGCGACACCCGTGAGGACGCGTGGCGGATCGGCAACGAACTGTTCACGATCACCAAGGTGCTCGATGACAGCATTCAGCTGGAGCGCGCACTGACCGACCCGTCCCGCCCGGTTGCCGACAAGGTGGCCGTCCTGAAGGAACTGCTCGGTGACAACGCGCATCCGATGACCATGGAGATCATGACTGACTTGGTCTCCCGCCGTTGGAGCCGTGCGCGCGACATCGCCAACGCAGTGGAAGACTTCGGCGTGGACGCATGATGTACTACGCGGACGCCACTGACGCCACGCTGCAGGTATCCATCGAGCTGTCCGAGCTGCATTCCGCACTGCTGAACCTGCCGGTCGTACGCGCCAAGCTGTACGACTACCAGACCACCAGCGAGGCCCGTGTGAAGCTGTTCCGCGAGGTGTTCTCTGGCAAGACCCTGAACAAGGTCACCATGAGCTCGCCGAACACGCCACTTGCAACCTGCGCCGCCGCCGCTACTTGGAGACCATCCAGTGGCTGATCAACAAGTTCTCCCGCCACATGGGCGAGTCGATGGTCACCGTGACCACCGCCACCCCGCTGAAGAAGGAGCAGATCAAGCGACTGGTCGAGGTCTACTCCGCCAAGGTGGGCCGTCAGGTGCACATCAACTCGGTGGTCGACCCGACCGTGCTGGGTGGCATGCGCATCCAGGTGGGCGACGAAGTCACGGACAACACCGTGGTCGCACAGCTGCAGAACTTGCATCGCAAGGTGCAGACGGAGGCGACTCCGGCCTGACCGGCCGAGCCAATCCGTCCAACACCACACACAAGCAAAGACTTGACTGAACAATAACCAATAGAAGGAGTGATCATGGCAGAACTGACCATCGATCCCGCCTCGATTCGCAAGGCCCTCGACGACTTCGTGTCGTCGTACAAGCCGAGCGACACCCCCACCCAGGAAGTGGGCTATGTCGCCACGGCCGGTGACGGCATTGCACACGTGACGGGATTGCCTGGTTGCATGGCCAATGAGCTGCTGACGTTCGAAGACGGCACGCTCGGCCTGGCGTTCAACCTTGACGCCCGTGAGATCGGCGTGGTGATCCTCGGCGATTTCGCTGGAATTGAGGAAGGCCAGGAAGTGCGACGCACCGGCGAAGTGCTTTCCGTGCCCGTCGGCGACGGCTATCTCGGCCGCGTCGTGGACCCGCTGGGCAAGCCGCTCGACGGCCTCGGCGAGATCCAGGGCATTGAGGGTCGTCGTATCCTCGAAGCCCAGGCCCCCGACGTGATGCACCGCCACCCGGTCGACGAGCCGCTGTCCACCGGCCTCAAGGCCATCGACGCGATGACCCCGATCGGCCGCGGCCAGCGCCAGCTCATCATCGGCGACCGCCAGACCGGTAAGACCGCCATCGCGATCGATACCATCATCAACCAGAAGGCCAACTGGGAATCCGGTGACCCGAAGAAGCAGGTCCGCTGCATCTACGTGGCCATCGGCCAGAAGGGCTCCACCATCGCCTCGGTGAAGCAGAGCCTGGAAGACGCCGGCGCCATGGAGTACACCACCATCGTGGCCTCCCCGGCAGCCGATTCCGCTGGCTTCAAGTACATCGCCCCGTACACCGGCTCGGCCATCGGCCAGCACTGGATGTACAACGGCAAGCATGTGCTCATCGTCTTCGATGACTTGTCCAAGCAGGCAGAGGCCTATCGTTCGATTTCCCTGCTGCTGCGCCGCCCGCCGGGGCGTGAAGCCTACCCGGGTGATGTGTTCTACCTGCACTCCCGCCTGCTCGAACGTTGCGCCAAGGTCTCCGATGACCTGGGCGGCGGTTCGATGACGGGTCTGCCGATCGTCGAGACCAAGGCGAACGATGTGTCCGCCTACATCCCGACCAACGTGATCTCCATCACTGACGGCCAGATCTTCCTGCAGTCCGATCTGTTCAACGCCAACCAGCGCCCCGCCGTGGACGTCGGTATCTCCGTCTCTCGAGTCGGTGGCGCCGCACAGACCAAGGCTCTGAAGAAGGTCTCCGGTACGCTGAAGATCTCCCTGGCACAGTACCGTTCGCTGGAATCCTTCGCCATGTTCGCCTCCGATCTGGATGCGGCTTCCAAGGCCCAGTTGACCCGTGGTGCCCACCTGACCGAGCTGTTGAAGCAGCCGCAGTTCCACCCGTACTCGCCGGAACAGGAAGTCGTGTCCGTATGGACCGGCACCCACGGCAAGCTCGACGACCTCGACCTGAAGGACGTCCTTCCGTTCGAGCAGGGACTGCTGGACTACATCGACCACAACACCGATATCCTCAAGACCATTCGCGAGACCGAGGAATTCACCGCCGACACCGAGGCTGCCCTCGATAAGGCCGTGGACGAGTTCCGTTCGACGTTCGTCTCTTCCGCCGGCAAGCCGCTGGTCGAGAAGAAGCCGGACGTTGACAAGGCCGCGCCGGTCGATCAGGAAAAGATCGTGGCGGGAGAAAAGTAAGCCATGGGCTCGCAACTCGCATTGAAATCACGCATCCGCTCCACCGAGTCGTTGGCGAAGATCTTCAACGCTCAGGAGATGATCGCGTCTTCGCATATCGCCAAGGCCCGTGATGTGGCCCTGAACGCGAAGCCGTACACCGATGCGATTTTCGATGCCGTGCAAGCGTTGGTGGCCCACACCCATATCACGCATCCGATCGCGGTGAAGGACGAGAAGAACCCGCGCGTGGCTGTTCTCGCCCTCACCTCGGATCGTGGTATGGCCGGCCCGTACACCTCTTCGATTATCCGTGAAACGGAGTCGCTGCTGTCCCGCCTCGATGCGGCAGGCAAGCAGCCGGAGCTGTTCGTGTACGGGCGTCGCGGTTCGACGTACTACAAGTACCGTAATCGTGACATCGCGGCGACGTGGGAAGCGACACCGACCAGCCCGGCGTGGAAATTGCTGAAACGATCTCCAACACCTTGATGGACGCCTACATGAAGCCGGCTGAGAAGGGTGGAGTTTCCGAACTCTACATCGTCTACACCGAGTTCATCAACATGGTGGTGCAGAAGGTGCGCGTGCTGCGCATGCTGCCGGTCGAAATCGTGAAAAACGAGACCAAGGTGCCCGATCCTGATGAAGAGGCACCGGCTACTGCGGATGTCGCTCCGCTGTACACTTTCGAGCCCAGCCTCGAAAAGGTACTGGATGCGATTCTGCCGAAGTACATTCAGTCCCGTATCCACGAGTGCCTGCTGACCGCGGCCGCGTCGGAAACCGCAAGCCGCCAGAACGCCATGCACACGGCAACCGACAATGCACGAAACCTGATCGACGACCTTACGCGCAAGCTCAACGCTTCCCGCCAGGCCTCGATCACCCAGGAACTTACCGAAATCATCGGCAGCGCTGACGCGCTGACCAAGAAGGAAGAGTAGGAACGCATATGGCTGACAACCAGACCACTGCGGCCGAGCCTACCAACGGTCGCGTCACCCGCGTCCAGGGCTCGGTTATCGACGTTGAATTCCCGGTGGGTCATCTGCCCGACATCTACAACGCCCTGAAAGTAACGATCGTCAACACCAGCGCCAAGGAAGAAGGCGAGGCGAAGGAGACCGAGATCACCCTCGAGGTCGAACAGCACCTCGGTGATTCCACGGTCCGTTGCGTCGCTCTGAAGCCCACCGACGGCCTGGTTCGTGGTGCCTCCGTCTCCGACACCGGCGCCCCGATCTCCGTGCCGGTCGGCGACGTGACCAAGGGCCACGTCTTCGACGTGTCCGGTAACATCCTCAACAAGAAGCCGGATGAGACCATCACCGTCTCCGAGCGTTGGCCTATCCACCGCAACCCGCCGGCCTTCGATCAGCTGGAGTCCAAGACCCAGATGTTCGAAACGGGCATCAAGGTCATCGATCTGCTGACCCCGTACGTGCAGGGCGGCAAGATCGGTCTGTTCGGTGGTGCAGGTGTGGGCAAGACCGTGCTGATTCAGGAAATGATTCAGCGCGTGGCCCAGAACCACGGTGGTGTGTCCGTGTTCGCTGGCGTCGGCGAGCGTACCCGTGAGGGTAACGATCTGATCGGCGAAATGGCCGAGGCCGGCGTGCTTGAGAAGACCGCACTGGTCTTCGGCCAGATGGATGAGCAGCCGGGTACCCGTCTGCGTGTCCCGCTGACCGCACTGACCATGGCAGAGTACTTCCGTGACGTGCAGAACCAGGACGTGCTGCTGTTCATCGACAACATCTTCCGCTTCACCCAGGCCGGTTCCGAGGTGTCCACCCTGCTGGGTCGTATGCCTTCCGCCGTGGGGTACCAGCCGAACCTGGCCGATGAGATGGGTTCCCTCCAGGAGCGCATCACCTCGACCCGTGGTCACTCGATCACCTCGTTGCAGGCCATTTACGTGCCGGCCGATGATTACACCGACCCGGCCCCGGCCACGACCTTCGCCCACTTGGATGCAACCACCGAGCTTTCTCGTGACATTGCCTCCAAGGGTATCTACCCGGCTGTGGACCCGCTGAGCTCCACCTCGCGAATCCTCGATCCGCGTTACGTGGGCCAGGCTCACTACGACTGCGCCAACCGCGTCAAGGCGATTCTGCAGCGTAACAAGGAGCTGCAGGACATCATCGCCCTGATCGGTATCGACGAGCTCGGCGAAGAGGACAAGACCACCGTGAACCGTGCTCGTAAGATCGAGCAGTTCCTCGGCCAGAACTTCTATGTGGCTGAGAAGTTCACCGGTCGCCCCGGCTCCTACGTGCCGGCCGACGAGACCATCGAAGCCTTCACCCGCATCTGCGACGGCGTGTACGACGACGTCCCGGAGCAGGCGTTCTCCGGCATCGGCGGCATCGACGACCTCGAAGAGAAGTGGCACAACATGCAGAAGGAACTGGGTGCGTGATGGCTGCGGAAAAAACCACGATGAAGGTCAACATCGTCGCCGCTGACCACCCTGTGTGGCACGGCGAGGCGACGAGCGTGACCATTCCCGCCTCTGAGGGCGGCATGGGCATCCTGCCCGACCATGAGCCTGTGCTCACGGTGATCAAGCAGGGTACGCTCACCGTGGTTGAGCCCGATGGCGATCGCCACATGTTCGAGGTGACCGACGGATTCATTTCCTTCGACTCGAACAAACTCACCGTGGCGGTCGAGCGCGGCCACGACGTCCAGTACTCCGGCACCGCCGAGTGACCTGAACCAACTCCTTAAGGGGCTCTCTGGTTTTCCAGAGAGCCCCTTTTGCTATGTATGCCATGTGTTGCGCTACAGTGGTGGCCTATGCGAGTTATTGTTGCCGACTGTTCGGCCGAGTATTCGGGCCGCCTCAACGCCTCACTGCCCCTGGCCAAGCGCGTATTGCTGATCAAGCCGATTCCAGCCTGTTGATTTTCTCCGAATTGGGCTCCTACAAGCCGCTGAACTGGATGACCGCGCCCTGCACGATTCGTGAGATCGACCAGCCGCCAAATCCGCGCAACATTCCCGGGAAAGTGTCGCTGGTGGGGCTGTGGATGGTGATTCTGCGACGCATTCCCCGGAAAGTGTCGCCGCTGGTGAGCCGGAAAAGGTGCTACGTGTCAGCGCCGACAAGGGTTCGGACATTCTTGAAGTGACGCTGCAGCATATCTATTCCGACCAAACCTATGATCTGGGCGAAGATCCGGGTCTCATCAAGGATGGCGTGGAAGACCATCTGCAGCGCTATCTGGCCGAGCAAATCGAGCGTATCGGCAAGGGAGCCAAGCTGGTGCGTCGCGAATACCGACCGCCATTGGCCCAGTGGATATTATGGCCGTGAATGCCGAGGGCGAGCATGTGGCTGTGGAAATCAAACGTCACGGCGGCATTGATGGCGTCGAGCAGCTGACTCGCTACTGCGAACTGCTCAATCGAGATCCGCTGCTGGCCCCGGTGCACGGCATCTTCGCCGCACAAACCATCACGCCGCAAGCCCAGGTCTTGGCCAAAGACCGCGGCTTCACCTGCCTCATCCTCGATTACGACGATATGAAAGGCACCGAGGACGACAGTCTCAGGCTGTTCTAGATATAGCAGGGGCTCCCTCATCAGAGGGAGCCCCTGCTATATCTTTTAGTACGCGGCGAGAATATCGATTACGAAGACCAACGTGGAGTTGGCGGGAATCGGACCTTGCTCCTTATCTCCATAGGCCTGATCCGGCGGAATCACCAGCAGAACCTGAGAGCCGACGGTCTGGCGACCAGACCCTTCTGCCAGCCCTCGATAACCTGATGCTGGCCGCTGGAATCGCTGAACAGATCGGCGTCGATTGTGGAATCGCGATCCCAGGACGAATCGAACTGCTTGCCATTCGTAAGCCAACCGGTGTACTTGACCACCACGGTGTTCTTGTCGGTCAGCTTGGCGCCGTTACCCTTGATCAGCGTCTGCGAGATCAGCGAATCAACCGAACCCTGACCGTTCATGTCGATGGACGGCTCGCCGTTTTTGGCTCGCGTCACCTTCGGCAGATTGGCCGGCACATCCTTGACTTCCTCGCCAGTGGCCTTCTCCAAGTCCTTGGACTTGGACACAAACGTCATCGCCAGAATGTAAGAGTACCCGGACGAATCCTGAGCGTTGACGCCAAAGCCAATCGTGGTGTTGATCTTGGCACCCTTGATCTGGTTGTAGTAGGTCGAGGAGAGGGTCTTGGAATCCACCTTCAGCGAGCAATCCGGCGTGTTCTTGGTCCAGGTGTCCATGAGCTCGGTTCCGTCTTTAACGTTGAGCGCGATGCCTTGGGCGCAGACGCGGTCGCCCTCCTCGATCACGTCGCCATCGCCCTTCTGCAGCACCACATAAGAGCCGTCGGACACGGTCATCGGCGTATTAAAGGAGATGGTCGGCTTCTCGCCGAGCTTGCCCTTGGCGGTCACGCCGGCAATTTGGCCCTTCTTGTCAGAAGAGTCGGAAGATGAAGAGGAATCGGAAGAAGAGGATTTCGAGTCCGAGCTCGAACTGGAGCAGGCAGCCAGCGACACGCACATCGCCAGCGAGCAGGCAAGGGCAACGGCCTTGCCGAGGGGAGATAACATAGACTTAACAGACTTACGCATGACACATCACCCTACTGGTAAACCTTGATTTTCTGCGCTCCTAGGTAATAAACAGGTGAAGATTGTAGAATGGTTGAGTTATGAGTGCTGAAGAACAGACTACAAGACCGGATAAGGGCGCCAAGCGTCCATCCCGTCATGCCAAAATCATGCGTGGAGTGGTGACGCCTATCTTCGGACTATTGGCCGTGGCGGCTGTGGTGTTGGGGTACATGAATGCCACGATGTGGAAGCCCTCCACTGAAATCACGCTTCCGCAACCATGAGCGGCTCCCGGTATGTCGTCACTGATCCGAATGTGCTGACCTTGTTGGATCAGAACGCCACGATAACCGTGGACTCGGGATCCTCTCAGGACGAGGCGTGCGTGGCGTTGGGTTCGTCCAAGGATGTTGCCGGATGGGTCGCGTCCGAGAAGTCCTATACCCGCATCACCGGATTGGCATCATGGAGCGAGCTGAGCACCCAGAAGGGAAGCAGCACGAGTCAGGGAGCGCCTACCAGTGCCGATGACGCGGTGTCGTTCAAGGATTCCGATATGTGGACTGCCGTGAAATGCGGCACTGGGTCCGTTTCGCTGAAGAGCAAGAAGACCGGTGCCTCGACGGTAGCCATTGTGGATTTGGGCGAAAATGTCACCAACGCCAAGGTGCAGCTGCACTGGGTGCGCTCCGAAGTGCCGGACTTTGCGATGCCGTTCTATCTGTCCGGCGGATTGCTGGCCGTGCTGGCCGTACTGTGCGCCTCCGTGTTCGCCATGCCGCCGCATAAGCGCCGCAAGCGCATGGTGGAAGGCATGGCAAGCGCCGTAATCGAGGAAGAGGCACCCGCCAGCATCGCAGTGTCCGGGAAGCCGGATGGTGCAAGTCGACGTAATCGTCGCCGTCACGCCACACATCGGCGTTCGGGCCGTGCGTCCTCGCAATCCTCGCAATCTGAAGCCACCGAAACACCGGTTATCATCGACCCAAGTTCGCGTAACCTGGTCGCCGACCAGCAGACCGGTGCCGAAAGCGGCGCTGAGCCCGGCCTCAGCGCCGGCGATAACGAATCGACTTCGGTAATCACCCCTGACGAACTGCAGGCCTACTTCTCCCGCTTGGCCCAAGAGGTCAATACCGGAGACGACTCGGCCGATGACGGACAGGAGGAAAGCTGATGAACAAGCGATGGAACAAACTGTGTGTGTCCGCCCTCGCCTGCATGGCGTTGGTCGTGCCGTTGACCGCCTGTGAAGGCCAACTGCCGACGCCGGCTGCTGATACCTCCACCAAGGTTGCGCCGGATTTGACCGAGGCGCAGGAGAAGAAGATTCGTCTGAAGATTCTCAAGACGATCGATGAAGCCGATCAGGCCAAGAATCCCGATGGGTATGCGACCGTTATGGGCGGGCCCCAGCTGGACATTCGCATCAGCCAGACCACGATCAATCAGCGTGGCGGCGGTATGTCCGAATATGCGACCATTCCCAAGGACATCGCCCAGACGGTGATTCCTACGGACGACGGATGGCCTCGCTCGGTGTTCACCATCACGACCACCACCGAAGATCAGCAGTCCAAGCGTTTGCTGGTCTTCGATCAGGAATCCGCCCAGCAGAATTACAAGCTGATGGCTATGGCTCGACTGTTTGAGGGCGCCAAGCTGCCGAAGTTCGAGATTCCGACTATTGGCTCGCAGATGGGCACCGCAAAGGATGAGAAGCTGGTGGCCGCTCCCGCCGATGCCTTGGCCCAATACGCCGATGTGCTGCAGAACGGCTCCAAGAGCCAATACGCTTCCAAGTTCGCAGACGATTTGCTGCGCCAGGAACTGGCCAATACCACGGCCAAGGTGCAGGAAGGTATGCAACGCAACAACGGTACGCAGGAGCAAAAATTCACCGCTGTGCCTGAACAGATGTGGGTGATGCGTGCTGCAGACGGTGCCGGTGATCTGGTGGTTGGCCGTATTAACGGCGAATGGACTCGCAAGGCAGGGGATGGCCGCGAATCGCAGCCGGCTTCCGACGACGAGAAGGCGCTGTTCAATAGCGACAAGTACACCAGCACCATGAAGGTCACGTATGTGAACGTGGTGGCCTTGTACATTCCGTTGGCAAGCTCCGGTGAGCAAATCACCGCCGTGGGTGCCGACCGTCAGCCGGTAAAGGTCGAAGCGCTGTAGTTGTTGCCGCCGCCCACCGCGCGGTTAACGCCCCACCACGATATGATTCATCCACCACGATGTCGGTAAGTTTTACCTTTCGCACAATGGTGCCGTTTTGAGTCACATCGTGGTGGGCGTTTTGCTACGTGGTGGGAATTTCACCGCGTAGTGGAAGAATCCCTACGTGGTGGGAATCGGCATTACAATCAATGTCAGCAAATGTGATTGTTGTTGTACGCGAATCGCGTGGAATCGGGAGGCATTATGGCAGAGCAGCAGTTCAATCCGGGAGTCTCATTGGCGGGCGCCGTCGATTTGGAGGCGCTGAAGCATCAGGTCAAGGCCAAGCCCGGCCAGGCGGGTGGCGCTCCTGCCGCTGGTGGTACGTGATCGACACCACCGAAAACACCTTCCAGGCAATGGTGCAGACTTCTGCGACCTTCCCGATCCTGCTGCTCCTGTGGATACCGACCGATGACCGCCTGTTCCCGATGGCCCGTGCGTTGGGCGACGCGGTGAACGCCCTGAACGGCCAGATTCAGCTCTCCCGTATCGATATCTCGTCCAATCCTTCGATTGCCCAAGCGTTGCAGGTGCAGGGCGCGCCCGCACTGTTCGCGTTGATTGCCGGCCGTCCGATGCCACTGTTGCAGGGCCTTCCGGGTGACGACGAGCTCAAGCAACTTACTGACGAGGTGATTCCGAAGATCATTCAGGCCGCCGCGCAGTCTGGTGTGAACGGTACCGCGCCGTACTCGGGTGATCCTGATTCCGATGCCGCCAAGAGCGCTGGTGCCACCGGTGCCGGCGTGGGTGCTGAGCAGGTGCCGCCGGAGCATGCCGAAGCCCATCGTTTGGCCGAGGAGGGCGATTACGCCGGTGCCGCCGCCGAATACGAGCGCGTGCTCGAATCCGACCCGTCCGATGCACTGGCCGCCCGCGAACGTGCGAAGCGCTGTTGCTGGCCCGCTCCGGGTCCGCTGATGTACGTGACGTGCGTGCCGCTGCCGCCGCAGCGCCGGACGATGTGGAAGCGCAGTTGGCTGTGGCTGATATCGACATGATCGGTGGCCAGATTCAAGACGCTTTCGACCGTTTGCTGGACTTTTTGGCCGCCGGGCACAAGGCCGATATCGAGCAGGTTCGCAAGCGTCTGCTCGAATACTTCACCATCCCCGAACCCACCGACCCGCGTCTGGCCCGCGCCCGCCGTCGCCTAGCCACCCTCATGTACTGATTGGTTTTGGCTCCCCTCTTTGAGAGGGGCTGTCAGGCGTAGATGACTGAGGGGAGCGCGCGAGCGTACTTGATTGCTTCCCCTAAACCATCCGATTCTTCCCGAAATATTGCTGGAACCTTGGCCCCTCCAGCGCCAGTTCCTCCTCGAAATCATCCGCCCACTTGCAGAACGGACGGTTGGCGAGACCATCGTTATTGAATCGCGCCTGATCGGTGATTTCGGTGATGCAGAATTTCGGAATCGTCAGATTGGTAACCGGCCCGGATCGTTCGGCCTCGGCTACGATCAGCGGCGCGTTCGGCCCGCCGAACACGTCCACGCTCCAGCCGTCTTCCGCAATCCACACGGAATACCGGTTCTTGATGATTACCGAGCCGCCGCGCTTGATGAGTTCGGCGGCGATGCGCGTGTCGATCTCGCGCTCGACCTCGTAGCGCGTGCCACCCACGGACGGACCTTTGACGGTGACATACGCTTCCGAGAACCGGTCGCGGTACTCGTCCAGCACGGCCACCGGATTTACGTCGGGCGTCATGTCGACGTGAACCTTGTGCGAGACCAGCCGCACGCGCAAGGCGTAATTGTCGGCATGCACGTAGTAGCTCTGAATAATGAGGGTCGGGGCGTCGCCGTCGTCGTATTCCGCCGGCAGCTCGCGGCAGAAGAAGCGGCGTTCGTATTCGAAGTCATCTGTAGGTTCCGACATAACCTCATTGTAGAGCCGATGATGGCGATTTTCTCGTTATTTTGGCGACGTATGTGCCTCATGCAGCGTGATGTGGTGTACAGTAAAGAAGTTGCTCGGGTTTGTAGCTCAGTGGATAGAGCGTCTGTCTCCGGAACAGAAGGTCGTGGGTTCGATCCCCATCAAGCCCACCAGCATGGCTTTCGGCTAACCGCCGGAAGCCTTTTGCATATTCGGCGCGTGCAAGGCTGGTGCTGGTGTCGGCAATGGCAAGGCCGGTGATGCCGGCTCGCTTGGGTCGTGGAAAACCGTCCGGTTTGGCGAGAACGGTAGCCGAATCGTCTGGAATCGTCTGGAATCGTCTGGAATAGCAAGGAATAGTCTGTTGATGGCCGTATGCCGGGCATCATGCGCGCTAAACGCGACTTTGCTCAGTAGACTGCTACGTAATCGGCATTGCCAATCGTTGCTGATCGTGCGATTGGTCGTAGCCGGTGGTGATGTGTACCGGCGCCGGCCGCAGCAGGTGGGCGCCCCCAAGATGAGAAGGAGCACAATATGAGCGAAAAGATGGAAGCCGTAGCCACTTCCGAGGCGCCGGCCGCGCTGGGCGCATACAGCCAGGCGGTGAAGGCCAATGGCTTCGTGTTCGTATCCGGCCAGCTGGGCATTGATCCGGCCACCGGCGAACTGGCGGGCGAGACCGCTGGAGAGCAGGCTGCACAGGCGCTGAAGAATATTAAGCACATTCTCGACACTGCCGGTACCGGCATTGAGCATGTGTGCCGTGCCACCATCTACCTGAAGAACGTCGAGGACTTCAAGGAAGTGGACGCACGTTACGCTGAGGCGTTCATCGGCTCCGTCAAGCCCGCCCGCGTGGCCTTTGGCAACAACATGATTCCCAAGGGCGCGCTCGTGGAGATTGACGCCATCGCGGTGGAGTGATTCGAACGTTTCCCCGGCGGCCCGTCTGCGCGCATGGTGTGTGCAGACGGCGCCGCGTATTGTGCGACGCATTCCGGGGAATGTTTCGCTGGGCGGGGGTGCGAGGTGTGGTTCCGCGACACGTTCCCGGGAACGTTGCGCTGGAATCGTTGGGCGGTGGTCCGTGCCACAATAGAGACCATGGCATCCAAAGGAAAACCGTCGCCGCGTTCGGCCGTAAGCCCGCTGAGTGATGAGCAGGTCAAGCGTCTGGCCGCCCGCCACACGCTTGTGGACTCGACACAGTATTACCCGACCGGCCCCCGCACGCCCAATCAGCCGGAAATCAACGCCCAGAATCCCAAGGCCACCAAACGACTGCTGGGAGGGGTGTCCATTGTGTTCCGCGCCAGCTGCAAGACCAAGGCCTGGGGCTTGGAACAGGTGCCGGAAACCGGACCGTTCATCACCGCCGCCAGTCATGTCACCATGTTTGATGTGTTCGTGCCAATGATGAGCCTGTTCCACATGGGCCGCCGCCCCCGTTACATGGCCAAGGCCGAGATGGCGAAGTGGCCATTGATCGGCAAGTGGTTCCAGTTGGTCGGCATGCAGCCGGTGCAGCGTCATTCGGGCAAGGCCAAGCAGATCGAAGAGACCTCGATTGATATTCTGACGTCCGGCCGCCCGCTGACGGTCTGGCCGGAAGGCACCGTGACCCGCGACCCGAAAAAGTGGGTGATGAGCATTAAGGAGGGCGTGGGATATATCGCCCTTGAATCCTCGCGCAGACTGGGGCATCAGGTGCCGCTGTACCCGGCGGTGACGTGGGGTGCCGCCTCCATCAACACTGGTGGCCATGGCCGCGCAAAAACGTGGTGATGTGCTATGACCATGCGCTCGATTACTCCGATCTGCTTGCCGACATGGACTCATGGGGTGAAGAGCCGCCTGCCGAGGCCGTGAACGAGCTGATGTGGCGCGTGCTCAAACGCATGAACACAGTACTGGAGGAAATTCGTGGCGAGCAGTTCCCCGCTGAAGGCTACTGGGACTACCGCAGTATGAGTCGTAAGCCTTGGCCTGAAGCCGGCGGCCCGTTCCCGGCTGAGAAGTAGCCGCACCGGTTCCCGTACGGGGAGCCTAGGCGAGTAGCATGCACAAGATTGTGCCGATGAAGTTGCGCGACAAGCGAAGGTAGGAATTTGATATGGGTAAAAATATAACGGTTCTCGGTGCAGGAGCATGGGGTACTGCTTTCGGCCAAGTGCTGGCGGACGCAGGCAACACGGTGACCATGTGGGCCAAGGAGCAGCAGATTGTCGAGGGCATTCGCGATCACCACCACAACGCCGTGCGCCTGCCGTCCGTCGAAAAGTTGCCGGACAACATGACCGCCACTGGGGATCGCGCCGAAGCCGTCAAGAACGCGGACATCGTAGTCGTGGCCATCGCCGCGCAGTTCGCGCGAGTGGCACTCGTCGAATTCAAGGGACTGATTCCCGATCACGCCATCGTCGTCAGCCTGATGAAGGGCATCGAGCGTGGCACCAACAAGCGTATGGACGAAGTCGTCCGCGAATCCCTTGACTTGCCGGCCGACCGGTTCGCCGCCATTTCCGGACCGAACCTGTCCAAGGAAATCGCCGATCGTCATCCCGCCGCCACCGTGGTGGCTTGCACGAACCTCGATAATGCCACGAAGGTGGCCGAGGCATGCACCACCTCCTATTTCAAGCCGTTCGTGACCACCGACGTCATCGGCCTGGAAATGTGCGGCAGCCTGAAGAACGTGACCGCGCTGGCCGTGGGCATGGCCCGTGGTGCCGGCTACGGTGAGAACACCGCAGCCATGATCGAAACTCGTGGACTGGCCGAACTGACCGCGCTGGGCGTAGCCGCTGGCGCCGATCCCAAGACCTTCTTCGGCTTGGCCGGTGTGGGCGATCTCATCGCCACCTGTGGCTCTTCGCTGTCTCGTAACTATACGTTCGGCGCGAATCTCGGCAAGGGATTGACGGTCGAAGAGGCCACCAAGGTCAGCAACGGTGTGGCCGAAGGCGTGCCCACCACGGATGCGGTGGTGGCTCTTGGCGATCAGCTTGATGTGCCGACCCCGTTGGCGTATCAGATGAGCCGCGTGCTGAACGAAGGCATTTCCTGCTCGGAGATGCTTGCCGGACTGTTCGGTCACGAGGTTACCGGCGAATAACGAGAGAAGCGACGTATACGTGGCGTATACGTTGTACGTGCAAAGTCGCGTGGCGTATACGTCGTTGACGTGCACGAGTAGACTGGTGTGCGTCTCTTGTGCGCGACGTTCCGAGCGCGGTTCGGTCCGGTTGGCGGTGCAAAGCATAGGCTTGAAAACGGTTGTAGTTTCAACAAAAGGATGGTTATGGCCAAGAAGCGTGTTGTGGTGCTCTATGGTGGGCGTGCAGACGAGCATTCGATTTCCTGCATCTCCACTGCCGGTGTGCTGGGGGCCATGGACACTGAACGGTTCGAGCCGATTCCGGTCGGCATCACCAAGGACGGCAAGTGGATCATCAATGGCGAAGATCCGCGTGGCTGGAACTTGGACGGCGGCGAGCTGCCGACCGTAAAGATCACCCCGGAATCGCGCCCGGTGATGCTTGACCCCTCTCGCGGACAGGACGGTTTCTTCATCGGCGAGCCCAGCCACATCAATTCCGCCGATTCCGGCTTCGGCACCAGCTTCGTCAGCATGTCCGACCCGGAAATGCACCATGTGCTGACCTCCCTTGGCCATGTGGACGCGGTACTGCCGGTGCTGCACGGCCCCTATGGCGAGGATGGTACGGTTCAAGGCCTGCTGGAAATGATGGGTGTGCCGTACGTGGGGTGCGGAGTGTTTGCTTCCGCCGCCTGCATGGATAAGCATTACACCAAGGTGGTACTGGATGCCGCCGCATTCCCACCGCGCCCGGTGTGACGGTCGATGCGCGCAACTTCACCGCCGCCGATGTGCTTGCCGAGATCGAGGACGCCGGTCTTACTTATCCGCTGTTTGTCAAGCCTTCGCGCGCAGGCTCCAGCTTCGGTGTGACCAAAGTCGAGAAAGCCGATGACCGCGAGACCCAGCAGGATCGTCTGGCCGCCGCCATCGCCACCGCCGGCGAGCACGACTGGAAGGTGCTCGTCGAACAGGGGATTGATGGTCGCGAAATCGAATGTGCCGTGCTGTGCCCGAAGGCCGGTGACGAGCCCGAGGCCAGCTGGCCCGGCGAATCGTGCTCGATCATCAGAACGACGACCAGTTCTACGATTTCGACTCCAAGTACATGGATGCCTCCGCCAGCCACGTGGAAGTGCCTGCCAATCTGCCGGTCAGCGTGCTTGAGGACGTGCGTGACGTGGCCCGTCGCGCGTTCAAGGCCGTGGATGGTGCCGGCTTGAGCCGTGTGGACACCTTCGTGACGCCTGATGCACGGTGATGGTCAACGAAATCAACACCATGCCCGGCTTCACGCCGATTTCCATGTATCCCAAGCTTGGGATGCCACCGGAGTGAGCTACACCGAACTCATCACGCGATTGATTGAGGGCGTGCTGAGGTAAGTGTGGTGCGGAATCGGCCGCAGGCCGGTTCCGCTATTGACACATCGCCCATACCTGTCAGTAATTCATGCCAAGTTTTCCTAAGTTCAACAGGCGTACAGCAAATGGCGAACGCAATTCACTTGCGCGCCAGTGTCAGGACAGATTAGGCGCATAGTTTCTTTTCTTGGATTCACGGGCCGCGCGAATGCCGCGCATACCAAGCCCGACTCCCCAGACTGTCGTCTGGATGATGTTGAGAAAAGGAACATTATGAACAACCTGCGTAAGATCGCGGCCGGCTCCCTCGCCGCCGTGCTCGCGTTCTCGATGGCCGCCTGCGGCTCGAGCAACGCCTCCTCCGATGGCACCGGCGAAAGCACCGGCAAGGCCGTCACCGTGAACGAAAAGTCCGCCAAAGCCACCTCCCTCGCCGACTTCGGCACCATGGAAGACCTCGAGAAGGCCGCCAAGGAAGAGGGCGCGCTGAACGTCATCGCCCTTCCGCACGACTGGTCCAACTACGGCGAGGTCATCGAGAGCTTCAAGAAGAAGTACCCGGAGATCAAGGTCACCGAGCTCAACCCGAACGCCTCATCCAAGGAAGAGCTCGACGCCGCCAAGACCAACAAGGGCACCGACGCCGCCCCCGACGTCTTCGATGTCGGCCAGGCCATCGCCGCCACCTCCACCGACTACTTCGCCCCGTACAAGGTGCAGGCCTGGGACAAGATCCCGGACACCGCCAAGGACGCCGACGGCGCCTACTACGCCGACTACACCGGCATCATGTCCGTGGCTGGAACGCCGACAAGTACGGCGACATCAGCTCCCTGGACGACCTGCTCGACCCGAAGTTCGCCGGCACCGTGGCCCTCAACGGCAAGCCCGCCGAGCTGGCGCCGCCTTCAACGGCTACCTGATGGCCAACCAGCTCGCCGGTGGCGACATCAACAACCTGCAGCCCGGCCTTGACTACTTCAAGAAGCTCAAGGAAGCCGGCAACCTGACCACCGTCGACGTGACCAACGGCACCATCGACTCCGGCCAGACCGGCGTGGTCTTCGACTGGACCTACAACCAGGCCTCCTACAAGAAGGAGCTCAAGGACAAGGGCGTGAACTGGAAGTACAAGACCTTCCCGAAGGCCCAGGTCGTCAGCTACTACAACCAGGCCATCAACAAGGACGCGCCGCACCCGGCCGCCGCCCGCCTGTGGGAGGAGTACCTGTACACCGCCGACGCCAGAACCTGTGGTTCAAGGGCGGCGCCAACCCGGTGCTGCTCGATTCCATGAAGGAAGACGGCACCGTCGACCAGGCCACTCTGAAGGACGCCATCACCATCGAAGGCGAGCCGGTCTCCTACACCAACGACGACTCCACCCGCATCACCGAGTGGCTCCAGAACAACTGGGACAAGACGATCGGCAACTGAGGCACAGACCGATGACCGCCGCAATCGCACCCATTGCATCGAACGGACCTGCTGCCGCCAAGGCTGCGGTCCGTCCGCTACTCCCGCTTCTCCTCTCTCCTCGGCGATGGCCAAGCACCGCCAGGAGCTGGGCACGCTCGCCACCACGCTCCCGTTCTTCGCCTACACCGCCTGCTTCCTGCTCGCACCCACCGTCATCGTGATTGTCGGTGCATTCCAGGATCGCAGCGGCAACTTCACGCTCGCGAACTTCAATAAGATGTTCGAGGCCAACACCATCGCCGCATTCGGCACCTCGATTCTGGTGTCTTTAGCATCCTCTCTGATCGGCGCAGTGGTGGGCGCGCTCGCTTCCTACGCACTGGTCATTGGTGCCAAGCCGAACGGCCTGCTGCGTCGTATGGTCTCCGCCATCTCCTCCGTGCTTGCTCAGTTCGGCGGCGTGATGCTCGCGTTCGCGTTCATCGCCACCATCGGCATCAACGGTATCGGCACCATGCTTATCAAGACACTGACCGGCTACACCGTGAACCCGAACTGGCTCAGTTCGTTGCCGGGCCTGGTGACCATCTACTGCTACTTCCAGATTCCGCTGATGATCATCATCTTCCTGCCTGCGGTCGATTCGATCCGTCCACAGTGGCGCGAGGCATGCGAATCCCTCGGTGGCAACACGTTCCAGTACTGGACGCGCGTGGCCTGCCCGATTCTGGCACCCCGCTTCATCTCCGCGTTCCTGCTGCTGTTCGCCTCCGCGTTCTCCGCATACGCGACCGCCGCGGCCCTGTTCTCCCAGCGTTCGATTCTGGTGCCGCTTATGATCCAAGGTGCCATGCGCAACGAACTGGACCCCAACCAGCAGGGCTTTGCCCAGGTGCTGGCATTCGCAATGATCATCGTCGTGGCCATCGTCATGCTGTTGAGCCACGCCGTGGAAAAGAGGGCCGGACGTTGGCAATGACCGAAACTTCCGCAACCAAGCCGCCGCAGCTGCGCGCCGCTCGTGCGCGTAAACAGAGCATCATCAAATTCGTGATCCTGTTCGTCACCCTGGCGTTCCTGTTCGTGCCGCTGCTGGCCATGCTCATCTTCACCCTGCGTCACCCGCTGTCCGGCCGCTGGTCGGCCGCGCCGTGGATCGCGATTTTCACCGGCAACGGCGAGTCGCTGGGTGCCGACCTGACCGTGCTGTGGCAGGGCATCGGCACCTCGCTGGCCCTGAGCGCGGTCACCGTGGTGATCATGCTGGTGCTGCTGGTGCCCACCATGGTCATCGTGCATATTCGCTCCAAGGTTTTGGAGCGCGCGATCGAATGGGTGGCCACGCTGCCGCTGACCATCCCGGCCATCGTGCTGGTGGTGGGTTTGGGCCCGATCTACCGCTGGCTGTCCGCCGACGTGCTGAGCACCAACCCAATCTGGCTGTGCTTTGCTACGTGATTCTCGTGATGCCGTTCGCCTTCCGCGCGATCGCCGTGGGGCTTAACTCCATCGACGTCAAGACGCTGGTCGAGGCATCCCGCTCGCTCGGTGCCTCCTGGCCCAAGGTGTTCTTCAAGGTGATCATCCCGAACCTATGGCAGTCGATTCTCTCGGCATCCTTTATCTCCATCGCCGTGGTGCTGGGCGAATACACCGTCGCCTCGCTGCTCGGCCGTATGAACCTGCAGGTCGCGCTCTACCAGCTCGGCCAGTCCAATTCTCAAATCTCCACCGCCATGTCGCTGCTGGCTCTGCTCTTCGGTGCGGTGCTCCTCGTTGCGCTCGACCTGATCTCCGACGCAATGCGCAAGTCAAGGGAAGGTAAGTAACCTGATGAACAGCAATTCGATTTTCACCCGTCGCCATGCCGGTGCCGATGCCGCGGCTTCTGTTTCGGCACCCGCCACCACTCCG